>Ga0183098_10161_pt1 | contig 234985 bp, 205 predicted proteins | sample BioMet9_FD_128884 | JGI IMG/M metagenome (GOLD analysis project Ga0183098, IMG submission 128884) | Microbial communities from bioreactor (seeded with sewage sludge) at Lawrence Berkeley National Lab, California, USA - Biofuel... | ecosystem: Engineered > Bioreactor > Anaerobic > Unclassified ...
CATTGTTTCAATTACAAACTTCTTAAACTCTGCCGTATATCTTTTGTGCGGTATTCCCTTTGGCATAAAAAATCACCCCAATTGTTTTTCAGTATATCATACTGTCTAACAATTGGGGTGCAGTTCACAATTATAAGTGGATATTTTTGATTTTGCTCTAAAAATGGAAATGGAAAGCGAAAAATACTATCGCGAACAAGCAAGGAAAACGAATTTTAGTGATTTACGGATCCTGTTAGAAAACTTAGCTGAGACAGAAGCCAGACATTACAAAATTGTCGAAGATCTTAGGCTGCAAAACTACGAGCCGTTGCTCAATGATGACGCTTTAGCTGAAACTAAAAATATTTTTGCGTCTTATATAAAAGATGCAGAAGCCTTGCGCAAAGCTATCTCCATAGAAAAAGATAAAGAGGAACAGATTGACATTTATAGGCTTGCGCTGGTTAAGGAAAAAGAAAGTGTAGAAATCTATGAAAAAATGTTGTCACAAGCGCAAGACCCAAATGCAAAAGCTGTTATTGAAAGACTAATTAAAGAAGAGCAGAAACATGCTGATGTTATGGACGAAATTATTGATTTATTGAATAAAGTCAGCGATTGGGTTGAAGCGGCTGAATTTAACCATACAGAAACCTATTGAATGTATTACAAAAAGGATGAAGTATTTTAACAGATGGCAGAAATTTGAAGATATGAAAAACGAAAAAATTGGGCAGGGGATGCTTGAAGAATTTCACAATATACTTGGTGAATTTAAAAGAAAATATTTAGGGTAAGATAAGTAAAATATCACTTAAAATATTTTGTAATAAAATATACATTTTATTTAAATAATTACAAAAACAAATGTATTTTTTATTAAATGATTGATTTTGTGTTGACATGAATATTATGATTTGCTATTATGTCCAAGACGTATTTAAGAAAACTTAACAAATTAAATTAAAAGTGATGATTGGGAAGAAAGACAGGAAGCAAAGTCACAGAGAGCCGGCGTATGGTGAAAGCCGGTACAGAGCCCTGATTGAGTAAATCACCCATGAACTCGTCAGCGAAAGGTTAGCCGAGTAGCATGATGCGTAGCGAGCGCGTTAGGTTCGAACCAGTTGATGGACTGGTGCAAAGAAGTAATAAATTAGGGTGGTACCGCGTATTTTTATACGCCCCTATTGGTGTTATAACACCAGTAGGGGCGTTTTTGTTTTTTGTTATAGCCCTGTCCAGGCCTGACAGGTGTATATAAAAACTTTAGGAAAAGAGGCAGTGGTATGGAAAATGTCGGAGAAAGAGATATGGTTGTTGAAGAAATTATAGACGAAACACCAACAAAAAAACGTGTAGGTGTCGTAATTATTCTTTTAATCACTGTCTTGGTTGCATACCTTGATCGTGTGAATGTTTCCGTTTTAATTGCTGATCCAACTTTTTTAGATGCTATGGGCATCAATGGCAAGCCTTTTGAAATGGGCTTGTTAACGTCTATGTTTGTTGCTGCTTATGGGTTTTCCAACTTTGTGCTTACGCCATTAGGTGATAAAATGGGAGCCCGTAAAACAATGATTTTAGCGCTCGCTTTATGGGGCATTTCTTCCATTATCGGTGGCTTGGCACAAACTTTTATGATTATGATTGCCAGCCGCGTATTGCTTGGTTTAGGCGAGGGTATGCACTTCCCGATGCAGGGGAAATTTGTTAAAAACTGGTTTCCGCCAAGTGAACGTGGCAGGGCTAACGCAACCTGGGTTGTTGGACTTATGGCTGGGCCTGCAGTAGCAATGCCGTTTTTTACTACTATTATTCATAATTTTGGTTGGCGTGACAGCTTCTTTGCTTTAGCACTCGTTGGCATGATTCCTATTTATTTATTGTGGAAATATACAACAGATAAACCAGCTGACCACAAGGGCGTCAACCGAGCTGAACTACGATATATTGAAGAGGCCCTGGCAAAAGAAGCTGAAGAAGAAAAGCAAAAAGCTGGTTTGGAAAATCCAAAGCTTTCAGCTACTTTAAAAATGCTTTTTACTAATTATAAATTTATTTTAATAACTTTATATTATTCTTGCTTGGGCTCTATTTTGTGGGGAGCTATGGCTTGGCTTCCTTCTTACCTGAAAATGGCACGTGGTTTTAGCTGGAGCAGCATGGGTGTCTGGGCATCTATGCCATATGTATTTGGCATGGTTTGTATTATTGCGTCAGGATATTTTGCTGACAAGTTTAATAGAAGAGCGGTCTTGTGTGCAATATCGATGTTCTGCGCAGCAGTTGGCATTTATTTGGGAGCGCAGGCGACGGATAACGTACACGCAGCTATGTTCTTGACTTTTGGTGTTGGGTCTATTGGTTTCGGTATTTCACCTGCCTGGACCATTCAGCAAAGAATAATTCCTGCTCATTCTGTTGGAACTGCAGGCGGTGTAATGAACGGCATTACAAATCTTTATTCTGCTCTCATCCCGGCAATTATCGGCTGGTTGATTGCTATGACCGGAACTTATAATGCAGGTTTGATGGTTCTTGTTGCTAATGGACTTTTTGCAACAGTATGCGTTATTCCTTTGGCTTTGAAAAAGTATTGATCAAGGATAGTTTCTATAAATTTGCATAAAGTATCTAATAAATGTGCCAATGCACATTACGCTCTTTGAGCAAATAATATCAAATGGAGGCTTTTATCATGAGTTACACAATTCTTTTCCCGAATTACACAATTGGAGAGGACGCCTTTACGGAAATCCCGAATGTTTGCCGTCAATATGGCAGAAAAATAGCCGTCATTGGTGGTAAGACTGCTCTTAGCAAAGCACAGATAAAGATAGAAGAGGCTGTAAAGGGTTCTGAATTAGAAATTCTTGATGTTCTCTGGTATGGCGGTGATGCGACCCTGGAACATGTGGAAGAATTAAAAAATAACAAAGCGGTGCAAGAAGCAGATATGCTTTTTGGTGTTGGCGGTGGCCGCGCGATTGATACCTGTAAAATGGTAGCGCATGATTTGAAAAAACCGTTCTTCACTTTCCCGACGATTGCCAGCACTTGTGCTGCCTGCACCGGCGTAGCAGTTTATTATTATCCAAATGGCGAATTCAGGGATCTCTATCTTTCAGATATACCGACCAATCATATTTTTATTTCTACCAAAATAATTGCTGAAGCTCCGGCAGTTTATCTTTGGGCAGGCATCGGCGATACACTTGCCAAACACTATGAATCAGTCTTTTCTTCACGCAATGATGAGCTGGAACACTTCAATGCCCTTGGCGTAAATATTAGCACTATGAGTGCCGATCCGTTGGTAAAATATGGTGAAAAGGCTATGGCAGACTGCAAGAAAAATAAAACTAGCTTTGCTTTAGAGCAGGCAATTTTGGCAATTATCGTCAGCACCGGCCTTGTTTCAAATCTTGTAATCAATGACTATAACAGTGCTTTGGCACATTCTATTTATTATGGTGCAACTGCACTGGGCAAGGCCATGGAAAAGCATCTGCATGGTGAAATCGTATCCTACGGGGTTCTTGTATTGCTTACACTTGATAAACAGACAAGCGAGCTAGAACGTATTTTTAAATTCAATAAGAGTATTGGTTTGCCAACGAAGCTTGCCGATCTTGATATTACAACAATGGATCAATTAGAAGTTGTTATTAATAAAGCCAAAGAGACCAAAGATTTAGCTCATGTTCCTTATGAAATAACCAAGGATATGATTCGTGAAGCTGTCCTTGCGTTGGAAGATTACAACAAAAAAATGGCTTAAAAAACTAGAGAATATTTATAAAGCCTTACTAGAAAATTATTACTTTTTGTATTGACAATTATTAGTTGTTGGATTTACAATAATGGCAAGTAATAGTAGGCAATGAAGCCGCTATCAGCTAAAGAGCTGATAGCGGCCTTTTTGTATAATTTTGCGTTAGGCAACACCGACGTTCCTGAAAAAATATTGGAGGGAAAGCCGGAATATATAATAAAAGGAGTGATAAGTATGTCGAGCAAATTTTCAGCTAAAACTATTGAGGTTTCCCAACCAAAAGATGGTACGTCTTTTAATGTGCTAAGCTGCATTTCAACTTCAGGAGAAAACTGTTACGATGGTGAACAGCCTCAACTTACTTCGACAATGGAAATGATGTACTATCTGTCCCTTTGTCATGTGTACAGTGGTGAAATGGAGTACTGAACCTTTTTTGTAATTTAAATTGTTTATTGTTTGTCTTACTTTAACTCTCTTTGGAAAAATAGTTTGAACAAAACTTTTTTAACCAGAGGGAGTATTTATTTTCTTCAAAAGTTTTTCTTTTGGCAGGATAAAGATAATTCAAAGCGAAAACTTAGTCTATAAGAAAGTATTAGATCGTGAATATAAAGTGAGAATTGTGATGACCAGGAAAATTGCTGTTTTATACAAATCAAAACATGGCAGTACCAGAAAATATGCAGAGTGGATTGCACATCAATTGTCAGCAGACCTTTTCGATGCGAAAATAATATCTCTTAAAGAACTTAATAACTATCAAACTATTATATTCGGCGGTTTTCTTTATGCCGGCTGTATAGCCGGGGTTAATTTGCTGACTGCCAATATGGATAAACTTGTAGGTAAGCAAATTATTGTTTTTGCTGTTGGCTGTGCACCTGAAAGAAAAGAAAACATCAGGCATGTTTTCTTAAAAAATTTTGCAGCTAATATCAGAGACAGGGTAGCTCTTTTCTACTTGCGCGGAGCTTTTAATTTTCAGAAACTTAATCTCTTGGACAAATTGCTGATTTGTATCTTAAAAACTAAAATAAAATACGCTAAATCGGAAAAGCTTGATGAGGACAGTAAAGGATTTTTGGAGGTTTGTGAAAACCCGATGGATTGGACAAACCGTGATTATATAGAACCTTTGGTTGATTTTGTAATTAAGCTTAAATAAATACAAAATGGAGTTCACCCCAATTTTGGGGATGAGCTCCATTTTAATTTTTGCTTATATTAAAATATTAAGCTTTAACGTCGAGAATTTTGCCCGGGTTGAGAATGAGATTTGGGTCCATTGCTTTTTTAATAGCGCGCATTACATCAAGTTCTGCAGCGTCAGTAAATTCAGCCATCAGGCCTTTTCTCTTGTAGCCTATGCCATGCTCGCCGGAAAGGCGGCCGCCCAGCTTATAAACCTGGGTGTAGAGTTCTCTTTGGAAGGTGGCAATTTTGGCTTCCCATTCTTCGTGTGAAAGGGCTTCATTTTTAAGGATATTTAAATGAATATTACCATCGCCTGCGTGGCTGGCAATACGGGTTATTAAGTCATATTTTTTAGCGAATTCCAAAATATTATCGATGATAATAGGTTCCTGATCGACTGGCACAACGATATCTTCTTTACAGACAATGAGGCTTTCCGCACGTACTGCTTCAGCGAAGGCTTTACGGGCTTGCCAGATTTTGGCTGAGTCGGCAACCAAAACGCTGGAGGCACCGTTTTCTGTACACAGTTCATCCAAGAGGACCATTTTTTCATCCAAATCATCTTCATCTTTGCCTTCAACCTGAATAATTATGTAATTCCCGTTTTCACTGTCAGGCAGAGTTTCATGCAGGTAACGTTCCACTGATTTTATCGTTATATTATCCATAAATTCTACGCAAGTAGGTGTAATTCCAGCTTTAATAACTTTATTGACTATGCCGATAGCACTGTCAACATCAGGGAAAACTGCCAGAAGGTCAATTAGGTATTTGGGGTTCGGAAGAAGTTTGACAGTAGCTCTGGTAATAATGCCTAAAGTTCCTTCAGAGCCCATTATAAGTTGATCAAGGCAGTAGCCGGTAGTCATTTTATTGAGGCGTGCACCAAGATGAAGGATTTCACCAAGCGGGGAGACAACTTCAATTTCGTAGACTTGGTGGCGGGTTGTACCATATTTGACAGCCTTGTTGCCACCGGCATTAGTAGCAATGTTGCCGCCTATAAAGCAGCTGTCACCACTACAGGGATCGCCGGCATAGAAAAGGCCAATCGCCTTAACGGCTTTTTGTAGATCATCCGTTCTGACGCCAGGCTCAACAATTGCATACATCGCTTCAGCATTGATTTCAATAATTTTATCCATTTTTTCCAAGCTGAGAACCATACCGCCATAAATTGGCACAGCACCGCAGGCAAGACCAGTACCAGCACCACGAGGGACTACTGAAAAGTGTTTTTCGTTAGCAAGTTTAACAAGTTTTGCTACTTGGTCAGTATTCTCAGCAAATACCACAACCTCTGGCATATGGTGGTAAGCTGGATCCGTTACCTCATCGTGGGAATATGGCTGCAGTAATTCTGCATCAGTCAAAACATTTTTGTCACCGACGATAGCAGAAATAAGGCTCAGCGTTTCCAGGGTAATTTTTTCATAATTCATGCAAACAGCTCCTTTGTGGTTATGAAAATAAATTATTTATAAGAGGCCAATCCATTTCCAATAGGTGAGGACGACTATCGAGAAGAAGCCTGCGCCTAAGATGCTCATGACGGCACCTGCCTTCATGAGTTCTTTCTCTGTAATATGCGGAGTACCAACGATAACGGCATTCGGCATGTTGCTTACCGGCAACAGATATTGATGCTGCATATTCATGCCGAGAACTAATGCCATAACCAGTGGGTCAGCACCGATAGTACCAGCATAAGCAATTACGATTGGTGTAAGAGCAGTGGTTTTTGGTCCACCGCCTGTGAACAAAACTTGCAGGATTGTCGCAATCCAGATTAAAGCAATAATTTGCATAGTCAGTGGGAAGGAGTGAAGAGGTGACAACATTGTGTTAGCAAGCCATTTAGCTGCACCAGAGGATACAAGAACAGCACCGAGCGATAAGCCGCCACCATAAAGAATGTATACACTCCATGGAATCTTGCACTGAGCTTCTTTCCAATCCATGACACCGATGCCAGGAAGCAAAAGAATAAGAACGGAAAGGAGGCCTACTGTTACAACTGGAATCTTTGTGTAGGAATCCGTTGCCCACAAAACAAGGGTTACCAAGAAGACAATAAGAGTACGAATTTCTTTACTGCTGATTGGACCCATGGCAGCCAATTCGCGTTTTACATAAGCGCCGCCTTCACCAATATTTTCAATTTCAGGCGGATACATAAATTTTATGACGAAGATAGAAAGAAAGCCGAGAACAAAGGCTGGGGGACCACCGACACGGAACCATTCGCCCCAGGTAATAAGTTTCCCTGTAGCGCTCTGAATCATGCCTACAGTTATAGGGTTAGCAACGTGAGAAGTTAAAACACCAATACTCATCATAGTTCCACTCATGGCAACTATAAGGAGAAGCGCCTTCACTATGTTGCTTTTACCTTCTTTGGCATTAAAGGATTCGCCAATGCCAAGAATTATCGGGAGCATTAAAAGTGTGCGCGCAGTGATAGAGGAACGAAAAATGTCAATAAAGCAATTGAAGCAGCAATAGACCAATAAATGCGGGAGCTGACGCCTTTTGATAATGCAACCAAGTATAAGGCGATGCGCTTTGACAAGTCGGAGTGTTCCATTACGCCTGCCATCAAGAAACCGATAACAATCAACCAAAGTGATGTGTTTGCATAACCGGAGAAAGCTTTGTCAATAGTGGCAGCGCCTGTTATAGCCAACATAAAGACGATCATGAGACCGCTTAACGCACCTTCGATACAACTGGTCATCCAAACAATAATAGCAAAGGCGCCAACGGCTAAAGCCATCTTACCTGCCTGAGGCAAACCTTCTGGCGTCGGCATCAGCCAGCCAACGGCAACAAAGGCGAAAATTGCCAGCAGGAATTGAACAGTTTTTTTGTCCATGCACTATCATCTCCCAATATTATTTTGACTTCGGATCCTACCTAATTATTCGCAATATCAAGCCTAGTGTCAACAATTTTTATGTAATTTTATTATAATTATATGAAATTTTATTATGCAAAAGAAGCGAGCAATCCAACTAGTCGGAAAACTCGCTTCTTACTGTTTTTAACTTACATAATCATTACTGATTCCTGCCTTGTCAAAGAAGTCCTTTACTCTTTGAATATCACTTTTGGTAGCAGCATGGACATCACTAAGTCTATAGGGAATTTTGAGCATCTGCCATTTTGCTTTCCCCATCGTGTGGTAAGGCAAAAGATCAATTTTAACGGCTGATGGTAATTTCTTAATGACGTCAGCTAATTTTGAAAGGGCATTTTCAGAGTCGTTTACTCCAGGTATTACAACGTAGCGCAGAATTAATTGAGTTCGGGAGGAAGCATGGAATAAATTTTGCAGAATTAATTTATTATCTTTGCCTGTTAATTGGCGATGCACATCTTCATCGGCGGCTTTCAGCGAAAACATAACAAGGTCAGTATATGGCAATACTTTATCAAGCTCGGTTTGAGCAAAAAAACCACCGGTATCAAGTGCAGTATGAATACCTAGTTCCTTGCATTTTGCAAAAAGTGCGCTGACAAATTCTGCTTGCAAGAGAGGTTCACCACCACTTACAGTTATGCCGCCGCCGGACTTATCATAAAAGACACGATACTTTTTAATTTCCTCGATAATTTCATCAACGGAAATTGTTTTACCAGTTCTTACCCAGGTATCAGGATTGTGACAAAAGCTGCACCCTAAGTTACAGCCGGCGAGAAACAAGAGATATCTTATACCAGGACCATCAACCGTACCGAAAGTATTAACAGAATGGTAGTAAGCTTTCATGATTTTTACATAGCCTCATAAAAAGTACGACTTATAACTTCTTTCTGATGATCAGGACTTAGTTTAATGAAGTTAACTGCATAGCCGGACACGCGGATTGTCAGCTGCGGATAGAGTTCAGGATGAGCCATAGCATCAAGCAGGACTTCACGGTTGAAGACGTTAACGTTGATGTGATGACCTTTGTGTAATGCATAACTATCAAGGATTGCAACAAGATTACTTACGCGGGTATCTTCAGCCTTTCCGAGGGCTCCGGGCACAATCGAAAAGGTATAGGAAATACCATCACGACAGTCATCATAAGAAATATTTGCTACCGAAGCCATGGCTGCAAGCGCACCTTTCTGGTCACGGCCATGCATTGGGTTTGCACCTGGTGCAAACGCTTCACCGGCTTTTCTGCCATCAGGAGTTGCTCCGGTTTTTTTACCATACATGACATTGGAAGTAATGGTCAATACCGACAACGTGTGTGTTGCATTGCGATAAGCAGCGTGTTTACGCAGGTTTGTAATAAATTCATGCGTAAGTTCATGAGCCAGTGAATCTACTCTTTCATCGTTGTTGCCGAAACAAGGAAAATCACCCTCGGTAACAAAATCAACTGCAATGCCTTCCGCATTACGTATTGGCTTAACTTTGCCATAACGTATGGCGCTTAAGGAGTCAACGGCTACTGATAAACCAGCTACGCCGAAAGCCATGAGCCTTTCGACTTCGCTGTCGTGGAGGGCCATTTGGGCAGCTTCATAGGCATAAGTATCATGCATGCGGTGAATGATATTTAAAGTATTTACGTAAAGATCAGCCAACCAGTCCAAAACAGTGCTGTAGTTTTTGCGTACTTCATCATAGTCGAGGTATTCGCCTTCAGGTAGTGCCAATTGTGGTGCCATCTGGACACCAGTTTTTTCATCACGGCCGCCATTGATGGACATCAGGAGAGCTTTGGCTAAATTGATCCGCGCACCAAAGAATTGCATTTGTTTGCCGAGTTTCATCGCTGAAACGCAGCAGGCAATGCCGTAGTCATCACCGTAAACAGGGCGCATTACTTCATCATTCTCATATTGAATGGCACTGGTGTCAATTGAGACTTTAGCACAGAAATTTTTGAAAAATTGTGGCAGGCTCTCAGACCAAAGAACAGTCAGGTTCGGCTCAGGAGCAGGACCAAGATTGTAGAGGCTATTAAGAATTCTGTAGGAATTTTTCGTAACCAGAGTGCGGCCATCTTCACCCATGCCGCCGATTACTTCGGTAACCCAAAGCGGATCACCGGCAAAAAGATCATTGTATTCAGGTGTTCTGAGATGGCGGGCGAAACGCAGTTTAATAACTAACTGATCCATAAGCTCTTGGGCTTCGGATTCGGTAATCAAACCAGCCGCCAAATCACGTTCTAGATAGATGTCGAGGAAGGTAGATGTGCGCCCAAGTGACATGGCAGCTCCATTTTGTTCCTTTATTGCAGCCAGGTAGCCGAAATAGAGCCATTGGACAGCCTCTTTGGCATTGCCGGCAGGCTGGGAAACATCAAAACCGTAGCTTGCTGCCATTTCCTCGATGCCACGCAGTGAAGATATCTGCATAGCAATTTCTTCACGTGTACGAATAACATTTTCCGTCATAGCCATTTTCGCGAGAGCTTTTAAATCGTTTTCTTTTGCTTCAACAAGTTTATCTATGCCATAGAGAGCAACACGGCGATAGTCGCCTATAATGCGTCCGCGGCCATAAGCATCTGGCAAACCGGTGATGATCCCTATTTTTCTGGCCAACAGCATTTCGTCGGTATAGACATTGAAGACTGCACTATTATGGGTTGTTCTATGATTATTATAAATTTCGCTGATTAAGGGATTTAGTTTGTAGCCATAAGCTTCACAAGCTTGTTCGGCCATGCGAACACCACTGTTGACGATAACACTTCTCTTAAGTGGCTCATCAGTTTGCAATCCGACGATTGTTTCTTTAAAACGGTCAATGTAACCTGGTTTATGAGAAGTAATTGTAGAAACACGGTCAGGATCAGCGTCAAGAACTCCGTTGTTAGCTATTTCTTTTGCCAAAAGTTCTGTGCATTCTTGCCAGAGACCTTTCGTTCTAACAGTAGGGCCTTCTAAAAAGTTATCGTCACCTTCGTATGGGAGATAATTCTTTTGTATAAAATCCCTCACGTTAATTTCCTGCTGCCATATACCTTCGTTAAAACCTTTCCATTCTTGCATTGCTAAGCACCTCTCCTCTAAGTTGCAGTAAGCATACAAACAAGCAAAAAACCGCCCGAGCAGCATACTGTTGCCCAGGCGGTCGGCTTTTTCTACAATATGGTCCACGTGGTTGTTCCACTGATCCGCCAGTCCCATATCGTGTAAATTATTTTATCTTGAGCACATTATATTATAAGCTGGGAACCCAGTCAAATATTTTTTGTAAGAAAAAATCAGGATTGTGAATTGCATAAAATAATACTTGACAAAAATGCTAGGAATTGCTAAAATGAAAATAAATCATAGCAAAGTGCTATGAATACGAATAATGAGAGGAGCATTGCCATGCAACAAGTTTATCTGGACAACGCGGCAACTACAAAAGTTTTACCGAGTATTGCTGAAGCCATGTGCAAAACAATGACTGAAAACTACGGAAATCCATCCAGTATATATAAATTAGGACAACAAGCTAAGAATATTCTCGACACTGCAAGAGAGCAGGTAGCCGAACTGATAAATGCATCACCAAAGGAAATAATTTTTACGGGAGGCGGCAGCGAAGGTGATACCATGCTGCTCATGGGTGTTGCACGTGCCTATGCCAAAAAGGGCAGGCATATAATCACAACAGCAGTTGAGCACCACGCTATTCTTCATACTTGTCAAGCTTTGGAAAAGGAAGGTTATACGGTAACCTATCTTCCGGTTGATGAGTTTGGCCGGATTGATCCAGTAACTGTCGAGGCAGCTATTACACCAGAAACGATTTTGCTTTCCGTCATGTACGCTAATAATGAGATTGGCACAATTATGCCAATCAGAGAAATTGGTGCTATTGCCAGAAAACACGGAGTGTTGTTTCATACTGATGCAGTGCAGGCAGCAGGACATATCCCCATCGATGTCAAGGCAGACAATATAGATCTCTTGACGCTTACAGCACACAAATTTCATGGCCCAAAAGGTACTGGCGCCGTTTATATTAAACAAGGTTTGAAAATAGGCAGCTTGGTTTATGGCGGCGGTCAGGAAAAAGGTTTACGTGCCGGTACTGAAAATACAGCAGGTATTTTAGGTTTAGGCCTGGCTGCTGCACATGCTAAAGAAAATATGAAAGAAAACAGCGAACGTGTTGCACTTCTGCGCAATAAGCTCATAAAGGGTATCAAAGAAGGCATAAGCGAAGTTCGTTTAAATGGCCATCCTACAGATAGACTGCCGAATAATGTAAATTTCAGTATCCAGTATATTGAAGGCGAGGGCCTTTTGTTACTGCTGGATATGGCAGGAATTGCGGCTTCGAGCGGTTCTGCCTGTACCTCTGGGTCTCTCGACCCTTCTCATGTGCTGCTTGCTATCGGCTTGCTTCATGAACTGGCACATGGTTCTTTGCGTTTGACCTTATCAGAATTTACAACGGAAGAAGAAATTGATTACCTATTGGAAAAATTACCGCCTATTGTAGATAGACTTCGTCAGATGTCGCCGCTTTATAGCGAAAAGTATAATAGAGTATAAGAAAGTTGGTGTGATATGTATAGTGCAAAAGTAATGGAACATTTTTCTAATCCGCGCAATGTAGGTGTTATGGAAGATGCCTCCGGCGTTGGTACAGTTGGCAACCCGGTGTGCGGAGATATCATGAAGATATTTCTCAAAGTTGAAGATAATATAATTAAAGAAATTAAATTTCAAACCTTTGGCTGTGGTGCCGCCATCGCTACCAGCAGTATGGTCACAGAATTGGCTAAAGGTAAGACAATTGATGAGGCTCTCAAACTAACTAATCTCGCAGTTGCTGAAGCATTAGACGGATTGCCGCCAATCAAGATGCATTGCTCTAACCTTGCTGCTGACGCACTGAAAGCAGCAATCGTTGATTATAAGTTAAAGAACGGTTTGCCTACAGATGATATCAGTCTCGACAAGGAATGTTGTCATCACAGTTGTTGCGGATGTAGCTAATTCTATTTTGGAAAGGTTGGTCGAAGTGACAGATTATGTTAATCATGAAACGGAGATGAAAGACCAAAAACATGCAAATAAAAAGGCGATGGTTGCCATGAGCGGCGGTGTGGACAGTTCCACCGTCGCTTTGATTTTGCGTGAGGAAGGTTATGAAGTCACAGGTGTCACAGGCCGAATGTTTGTCAATGAAGATATCGGCTTGGTTGAAGAAAGCCGTTGTTGTTCACTTGCAGATGTTGAAGATGCCCGCCTGGCCTCACATAAAATTGGTGCATCCCATTATGTTTATAACATGGGTGACTGTTTTAAAAAAACTGTTATACAACCATTTGTTGATGCCTATTTTGCCGGTGACACTCCCAACCCCTGTGTAAATTGCAATAAATATGTTAAATTTCCGCAACTGCTTGAAAGGGCTCTTTTGCTGGGAATTGATTATTTGGCAACAGGACATTATGCGAAGGTATTCTATGAAGAAGCAAGAAAACGCTGGCTGCTCGCACGCGCAGAAGATGAAAGCAAAGACCAGACATATATGCTTTATGGTTTGACTCAGCACGAACTTAGTCATCTTTTATTGCCACTAGGAAATTTCAAAAAAACTGAGGTGCGAGCAAAAGCGGGCGAGGCAGGTCTTATTAATGCTTTGAAACCGGACAGCCAGGACATTTGTTTTGTGCCAAACGGAAATTATGCCGATTTTATAGAACGTTACAGCGGTAAAAAGCAGCAACCAGGTGACTTTGTTCTGCAAAGCGGTGAAGTGATTGGTAAGCATAAGGGGCTGATTCATTATACTTTAGGGCAGCGTAAAGGTTTGGGTATAGCTTATAAGGAACCTCTGTACGTATTGGCAAAAGATGCAGCATTAAACACTGTTGTTCTTGGGCCTGAGAAAGATTTATATAAGAAGGAATTTCTTGTCGGTGATTGTAATTTGATATCTATAGAAGAGCTTACAGGTCCCATGAATGTCACTTGCAAGGTGCGCTATCGCATGCAAGACGAGTCGGCAATAATTGAGCCTGCAGCTGCAGGTAAAATAAAGGTGACATTTATGAAAGCACAGCGCGCTATTACTTCTGGTCAGGCTGCTGTTTTTTATGATGGCAACCTGGTGGTAGGCGGCGGCACAATCATGGCTGATTAAGCATAATGCAGATGTTATTTCTATATCAATTTTAGAATTCTGTTGATTTAGCGACGTGCCAGGTGATAAGATACAATTAAAGAATAAACAAAAATTAAAAATCATTTTCCACTATGCTGGACTTATGTTTCAATATAAATTTTTATTAAGAATATTTCTGAAACGATATAAATAAGGTCCGGGAGTGGGCCAATTAAAAGAGGCCTTCCTATTAATGGAAGGCCTCTTTGTCTAAAGATTCCAGCACCTTATTTTTGGTGAATCGGATTAAGAAGGGAGGAAGCCATGCAAAAGCATATTGCTGAAATTTATTTCAGTCAGCTCAGAGGAAGAAGAATAATTGACAGCAAAGGACATACTTTCGGCAAAGTTAAAGATATTGTCACTTCATGGAGTGGTGGACTTCCAATTATTACAGGTATTCTTTATAGCGAAGAGCTTGACAAATTGATTTCAGCTGACATGGTCCAAAACTGGAACGGAAAGCAGGTAATTCTTGCCGAACCTTCAGAAAATATTAAAACAATCCAAATCAGTCATCAGGAGCTTTTTGTGGGGAAATGGCTTTTGGACAATCAGGTTATAGATTTTAAAGGCTACAAAGTAGTTCGTGTAAATGATATTCTGCTATCTTGTGATGAGCAGAATGAAAAGCAGCGCTTGTCAATTATAGCTGCTGACGTTGGAATAAGAGGACTCCTGCGTCGCATAGGACTGGAATTTTTGGCCGGCAGCTTGGAGAAGAAATATATTTCCTGGCAGCATATTACTCCTCTTGAGAAAAGAACAGGAAGTCTCAAATTAAAACTCGATAAAGATCATTTGAAAAAACTTCATCCAGTTGATATTGCTGATTTGCTCGAAGATATGGATTATGACAGCCGCAACGTATTTTTCAAGGCTCTTGGAGCGGAACAAGCTGCTGAAGCGATAGGGAAACTTAAAGAGAATACTCAGGTAGAGATTGTTACACGGATGGATAAGGAACAATCGGCACAGTTATTGGAAGACTTGCATGCCGATGAAGCCGCAAATATATTAAGAGAGATGCCTAAAGAAAAAGCAGCTGAATTACTTCAATTGCTGAAGAAGAATAAGGCTAAAGAATTGAAATGGCTGATGCATTATAAAAAAGATACAGCAGGTAGTTTAATGACAACAGAATTTATCCGTTTGCCAAAAACATTTACGGCCGGACAAGCAGTTGAGCATTTACGGAGATTTGCCAGAGAAGCAGAAATGATTTACTATTTGTACGTTACAGACGTTGATGAAAAACTTTTGGGAGTACTTTCTCTGCGAGAACTAATTTTAGCCGAACCAGAAACTTCTTTGGGCAGTTTGATGCATTCTAAAGTAATAGCTGTTCAAGTTAATGACAGCAATAAAAAGATTGCTGAAATTATTCACAAATATGGCTTGCTTGCTGTACCTGTTTTGGATGCCAAAGGATTCTTGCACGGTGTGGTTACAGTTGATGATTTACTTGATCTATTTATGGTTGATAGAACTTTAAAAGCAGCGATGTCAAGATATTTGAATAAGCGTGGCCTGAGGCGGAAGTGACATAATGAAAATGTTTAGTGTTTTTCGCAATAAGCTTATTGCTTTTTTATCTATCATGGGTCCTGGCATTGTAACAGCTTTTGCAGATAATGATGCCGGCGGAATAGCTACTTATGCAGCAGCGGGTGCAAAGTATGGCCTTGCACTTCTTTTTACTATGCTGCTTAGTACGGTATGTTTGGTTATAGCGCAGGAAACATCTGCCAGAATGGGAGCGGTAACCGGTAAAGGTTTATCAGATCTTATTCGTGAGCGTTATGGTGTCAAGTGGACATTGTTCGCTATGTCCATATTGATTGTTGCCAATATAGGAACCACAGCTTCCGAGTTTTCTGGTATTGCAACGAGCTTTGAGATTTTTGGCGTTAGCCGTTATATTTCAGTTCCCTTAGCCGCCGCTGCGGTTTGGATTTTGGTTATAAAAGGAAGTTACGACAAAATTGAAAAGATTTTCTTCGTGCTTTGTTTGACGTTTGCCAGCTATGTGATTTCTGGCATTATCGTTGGCCCTTCATGGCAAGAAGTATTGATTGCGTCTGTAAAACCGACTTTCATATGGGACGCTGAATTTTTACTGATGGCTATTGGAGTAATAGGAACAACTGTCACACCCTGGGGTCAATTTTATGTACAAGCAGCAGTTGTTGACAAGGGCATCAATGCATCAGATTATAAATATACGCGTTGGGATGTAGTAATTGGAGCATTTTTCACTTGGTTGGTTGCCTTTTTTATAATTGTCGCTACCGATGCTACCCTCTACGCGAATGGCATAGCCATTGAAACAGCGGGTGATGCTGCCATTGCTCTTGAACCGGTTGGTGGTAAGTATGCAAGTTTGTTGTTTGCTTTCGGGCTCTTAGGTGCTTCTATGCTTGCAGCATTTATACTGCCGCTTAGTACTGCTTACGCGGTTTGTGAAGCTTTAGGCTTTGAACATGCCATAAGTGATTCATATAAGGATGCACCTGTGTTTTTTGGTCTTTACACCATGTTGGTGGTAATTGGTGCAGGAATTGTTTTGTTACCGAGCATTTCGCTGTACAATATAATGCTTACATCACAAGTTATTAACGGCATGTTGCTTCCACCAATACTAATTTTTATGATGCTGATAGCTAGTGACAGAAATCTGATGGGAAGATACGCAAACTCAGGATTGTATAACATTGTAGCCTGGATATTTACAGCAATTTTGATTCTTCTAACAGTCTTATTATTGATTTCAGCAGCAGTGCCAGATTTATTTAATAGATTGCTTAATTGAAAAAATGGTATTATCTTAATATATAATTAATATAAATGACAAAACGGTACAGCTTCTAAGTGCAGAACACTTCAAAGTTGTACCGTTTTGTGTATTATAAATAAAGATTTTAAATAATATAGAACTTTTGTTTTGGTACGCCTGAGTGGAATCGAACCACCGCACGCGGCTCCGGAGGCCACTGCTCTATCCACTGAGCTACAGGCGTATGTATGTTTGTTGCGGGTGTAATTATAGCATAAACCGCATCCATTAGCAATTCTTTCTTAGGTTTGTTAGGTGATAACTGCCTATATTAGCGATAAATATAGTGTTAAGGTTTTTGTTATCTGCTATAATTAAATTGCAGGGATTCTATTGTATTGGAGGGAGTTTTCATGAATAGCATGTTAAAACATCACTATGAACTTACTGGCAAAAAAGTGGTAGAGGCTCTAAACAAGAACCGTTTTAAAGCTGAATATGCAGATACAAAAGCAGAAGCCGTAGAGGCAATACTGAAACTAATCAACCCCCAGGATACTGTTGGCATGGGCGGCTCAATAACTCTGGATGAGTTGTCGATTGGCAAGCTATTACAGGAACTTGGTAATACGATATTTAATCATCAGGGACTGCCACCGGCAGAAGCCTACAATGTGCGCCGTAAACAGCTGACTTCCGATGTATTTATTGCGAGCTCCAATGCGGTTACACTTGATGGCGAAATTGTTAATATGGATGGCAGCGGTAACAGAGTTGCAGCACTGTCCTTTGGACCTAAAAGGGTTATCGTAATTATGGGAGCAAACAAAATTGTTAAAGATGAAGCCGATGCAAGACGTCGTATTGCAATGATAGCAGCTCCTATGAATGCTGATAGATTAAACAGGAAAACACCTTGTGTTATCACGGGAGTATGTGCCAACTGCAATAGTCCAGAGCGCATTTGTTCCATAACTTCTATTATGCACAAAGCTCCTTCAACTTCAGATTTTCATGTAATTATCGTAGGTGAGGCTTTGGGTTACTAAGAATGAGGTGTAGGTTGTGAAGATTCTTTTTATTGATGGCATGGGAGGCGGCATGGCGGCACAAGTCATAAGCCATTTGCCAAAAAAAATATTCGAACAGGCTGATGTTATTGGGTTGGGAACAAATTCATTAGCAACAGCTGCCATGCTGAAAGCTGGAGTAAAAAGAGGAGCTACTGGCGAGAATGCTATTTGTTTTTCTGTCGGCGAGGCAGATGTCATAGTTGGTCCTATCGGTATTATTATTCCTAATACCATGATGGGGGAAATAAGCCCAAAAATCGCGGAGGCAGTAGCTTCAGCTCGTTGTAAAAAAATTCTGCTGCCAGTAAATCAGAATCACGTGGAGATTATCGGTCTGGCAAACAGTTCGATGGCAATGCTGATCAAAGATGCTACAGAACGCATTATCCAATTATGTGAAGAACAGTTAATATAAAAGCAGATTATTTTTTGATTGTGTGGAGGGAAAACGTTGATGGTGAGAATGGTCGGAACAGTAATCAGGGGTATCCGAACTCCTATGATCAGAGAAGGCGATAATATAATTGCAATTACCGTCGACGCGGTTCTAACTGCAGCTTCTACGGAAGGCTTTGCTCTTAAAGACAGAGACGTTATAGGCATCAAGGAATCGATTGTGGCCAGAGCACAGGGGAATTACGCAAATATTAATGATATCAGCAGTGATATTGCTAAAAAATTCCCGGGCGATTTTGCCGTAGTTTTTCCTGTGCTGAGTCGCAACCGATTTTCACTTTTATTGAAAGGTATTGCTGCTTGTGGCAAGAAGGTTTATGTAATTCTCAATTATCCGGCCGATGAACTCGGCAATCATCTCATGGATGTCAGTAAGATGGATGACCTTGGTTTGAACCCTTATACTGACGTCTTGACAGAAGAGCAATACAGAGCAATGTTCGGTAAAGAGGTTTTACACCAATTTACCGGTATTGATTACGTAAACTACTATAGAGAAATTGCTGGTAATAATGTTGAGTTTATTTTTACTAATGATCCCAAAGTTGTCCTGAAATATTCCAAAGATATACTTGTAGCCGGGGTTCACGAAAGAGCACGCGTTAAAAGAATTTTGCTGAAAGCCGGGGCGGAAAAAGTTTTCTGTCTGGATGAAATTCTGGCAGAATCAATAAATGGCAGCGGCTACAATGAGCTATATGGCTTGCTTGGATCAAATATGGCAGGAAAGGATATTATCAAACTTTTCCCCAGAGATTGTCAGAAGGTTGTAGATGCTATCCAGGAAAAACTTAAACAACTTACGGGCAAAAATATCGAAGTCATGGTTTTTGGCGACGGTGGTTTTAAGGATCCGACAGGAAAAATCTGGGAATTGGCGGACCCTGTAATTTCGCCTGGTTTTACTGCCGGGCTGCAAGGTGTTACAAACGAGATAAAAATTAAATATATTGTCGATAATGAGCTGAATCATATGTCAAGAGAAGAGACTGCGGCTGCAGTTAAAGAAAAAATTAATGGCAAGGCAACACAGCTTTATGGCAAGGATGAATCTCTTGGCACTACGCCACGGCAATTAACAGATTTGTTAGGGAGCCTTTGTGATCTGACCAGTGGCAGTGGTGATAAGGGAACGCCGGTAGTTTTGGTACAAGGTTATTTTGATAGTTACGCAGCAGAATAATTATTAAAGGCGTTCATCTATAATGTTGAACGCCTTTTTCACATTATTGCAGTTGAGCATGGCAAACTAAAGTGCTATACTGTTGTGGTAGCAATTCTAGAAGAAAGTGGGAAAGATGGCCGTGATAGAAGTCAGAGAACGTGTGCGTTTTGTTGAAACTGATATGATGGGTGTTGTACATCACTCTAATTACCTGCGCTGGTTCGAGATGGGAAGGGTTGCGTATTTGCGCGCTGCAGGCGTAGAATTGCTAGATCTAATCAGCAATAATTATCTTTTCCCCATTACCGAGGTGACCTGTAAATATAAAACTTCAGCCAGATTTGATGACGAGATTATAATTAGAGCTACTATGACGGAATTTACAAAAGCTAAGATGACTTTTTCCTATGAGGTAATTCGCCAGGCTGACGAAGTTCTTCTTGCGGTCGGCAAGACTACTAATGCCTTTACAAATCTGGAAGGAAAAGTGACCCGGTTAAATCAGGATTATTATGGCAGGATAGCAGCATTATACGAGCAGGAAATGAAAGGTAGGAACCAATAAGAATGTTTCTTTATATTTTAGGTGGATTAGTTGTATTTTTGTTATTAGTCATTATATTAGTTTGCATTTATGCCTTCTTTAAGGCAACGGATGATACTACCGTAATGGTAGAAAAAAAGACAGCGCTCAAGTTAGAGAAAATTTCTGACACAGAAGCTGTTTTCTCCACAGAGTTCCCGCTGATAAATCGTGGCAAAGAGGATGCAGCAATTCTTGATGTATTTGCCCGCCCTTATCTCCCTCAGGAACAGTTCAGCGCAGCAACCGTTTTCGGACATATTGAAACCAGCAATCGCCGTCGTAATGACAATTATTTTGAGGCATTGATTCTAAAAGCTAATTCACAGTGCCAGCTTGTACTGACGCTGCGGTTTGTTGCCAATAATGGCATGAATATTCGTGAAGCGCTGCAAAAGATGGTTGATATGGATGTTGCTGTTTACTACAATGGTTTAGCACGCAAAGATATTTATATACGTAAAGTTTTTTTAACTATCAATGGCGAAACAATCAGAAATTTGGTAGGAGGTGCCGAAAATGACCGATAAGTATGAGATAGTTCCGGTTCCTACCAGAATTCTTACTATTCATGATGATATTATTGAAGCAATAAAAGAGTATGGCGCAGGCAAGATTGGTTCCGGCGACGTTGTTTGTGTTGCGGAAAGTGTTGTTGCCATTACCCAGGGAAGAGCCAGACGTCCTGAATCTTTTAAACCGTGTTTTCTTGCTAAAGTATTGTCGCAGCTATTTCCGTCGCAAGGAAGTATAGCTGGTTGGCGCAGCATGCAGTCTTTAATGGATGTAGAAGGTCAATTCAGGGTTTTATTCGCAGTAATCGCTGGTGCTGTTGCTAAATGTTTCGGTGTTTCAGGTGTGTTTTACCGTATGGGAGGCGAGCAGGCAAAATTGATTGACGATGTAACCGGAACGATGCCACCTTACGACAAACACATTGTCTATGGACCGGATAGACCAGCACAGGTTGCGGAGGCCATTGCTAAGGCGACTGGAGCATATGGAGCAGCCATTGCTGACGTAAACGATTTAAAACGTTCTTGCGTACTGGGCGTTTCACAGGGTGTTAATAGCGACGAAGTTGCAAAAATATTGATAGATAACCCTTTTGGTAATGCCAGCCAGAAGACACCAATCGTAATTATTAAAAACTACAGAAATAAATAGTAGAAAAAATATTAACCGATACTTTCAGTTACATTACTGCACATTATGGGCTTTGTAATAGAAAGTGTCGGTTTTTGTTTGCCGTTTTTCAGAAAGAATGTAAAATGTAGCTTATTTGGAAAATTTGTCGGCAGGTTTTTTTAAACAGACATGGAATTATTTTAGGGTACAGTTAAACAGGGAACGACTCTGAGGTGTTATATATGCTTTTAGGTGTTGACGTTGGTGGAACCTTTACAGATGCAGTGCTTGTTAATAGCAGGATGATAATAAAACAAGCAAAAGTCAAGACGACGCAGGAAGAAGTGCTGCAAGGCATTCTGCAGTCTTTGGATATTGTACTTGCTGGCAATGATCCCTCTGCTATATCACGTGTTGTTGTCTCCAGTACGATAGTTACCAATGCATTGACAGAGGGTAAAACAGATCCGGTTTTTCTTGCAGTAATGGCAGGGCCGGGGATGTCGACAAAAGGAAACTTCCCGACAGAACCTTATTTAGCGGAGGGTTATGTTGACCACAGAGGAAAAATAATTAAGGGTGCGGCTTTCAATGAAAAAGTAGTTGCAGCTATGTCAGTAGGTAAAAAAGTTGCTGCGGTATCGGGCAAATTTGCTGTGCGTAATCAAAAGAACGAACAAGAGTTGCGCATAAAATTAAAAGAAGAAGGCTTCCAAAGAATATTTATGGGTTCTGAAATATCAGGTGAACTTAATTTTGTGCGCAGGACAAATTCTGCTTATTTTTCTGCCGCTGTCTATAATAAGTTTAAAGAATTTATTGGTCAGGTTGAAGATAGTATCCGTAGAAGAGGTATCTCTGCACAAGTTCAGATATTAAAAGCCGATGGTGGGACAATTCCTCTGGCAGCAGCCTTGGAACAACCTGTTGAAGCGGTTTTTACCGGGCCTGCAGCAAGCGTTTTGGGCATAGAAGCCTTAGACGCGCCTTCTGTTAATGCAATTTCTTTAGATGTTGGCGGGACTACGACCGATATTGCTTTCTGGAGTGATGGGCTGCCACTTTTGGCGAACAGAGGCGCAAAAATAGCTGGTTATCCTACGGCTGTCAGAGCTTTTCATATGCGCTCTATTGGCCTTGGCGGTGATAGCCGTATAAGAAAGACGGCTAGAGGGTTCGAAGTTGGCCCGGACCGTGTTGGACCGGCAATGGCTATAGGTGGTAAAGAACCTACGTTATCGGATGCTTTGATTGTGCTGGGGTGCGTTTCTTTTGGCGACCCGTGTAAGGCTCGTGAAGCCATGAGCTCTTTGTCAGAGATGGGTGATACCGTCGAAAAGATTGCGGAACAGATTGTTTTGGCTTCTGTCACTAAAATTGAGGATACTATCGCGGAAATGGTAAGTGAATGGAATCTGCAGCCAGTCTATACAGTTAATGATGTAATTACAGGTACAGAGTTCGTGCCGGAAAAATTAATTGGAGTTGGTGGCGGCGCCCCTGGACTCATTCCTGAGCTAGGTCTTAAAATGGGTCTTCCAGTAGAGATTCCTGTAGGAGCAATGGTGGCTAATGCTGTTGGTGCTGCTGTATCACGCCCGACTTTAACGGCTACTTTGCGCGTAGATACCACAGAAGGTTACTATATAATTCCGGAAGCTGGGATTCGTGAAAAAATCCAACGTGGTTTTTCGCGTACTAAAGCTGAAGAAATTCTTTCGGCCTGGTTGCTTGAACAAGCTGAAAAGTGGCAGATGGAAGCCAGAAATGTTGAAGTAATGGCCTATGAAGAGTTTCCGACAATTCATAATTACTATACTACCGGCAAAATTATTTATTTAAAAATGCAGTTAAAACCTGGCATTCTCCATACTGTAACAGGTCGGGAGGTGGCATTTTGAAATCGAACCTGGGGCTTGTGTTCTTTCCTGCTTTTGACTGGATGATCAGTCCTACGCACCCTGAGCGGCAGGAACGCTTGCTGTATACACGGGATCAGCTTCTTGAAGAAGGATTATTTGATCTTGAACAAATCAGGGAATATAAACCGCGGCTAGCGGAAATCTGTGATTTGCAGCGAGTACATATTGGTATACCTTCAATTTCCCGCTTAATAACACCTGCTCATCTTGTCTCGGCCGGTGGCTGCATGACTGCTGCTGATGCAGTAATGAGTGGCGAAGTAAAGCGTGCCTTTGCTTTGGTACGTCCGCCAGGACATCATGCGATGCGTGTTGTACATGGTATCAGAGGTTTTTGCGTTATTAATATTGAAGCTATAATGGTCGCCTACCTGCGGCAAAAATATGGTGTTAAGAAGATTGCCATCGTGGATACTGACGTTCATCATGGCGACGGATCGCAGGATATTTTTTATCATGATCCTGATACCCTTTATATATCTTTTCATCAGGATGGGCGCACTTTGTATCCTGGTACGGGTTTTCCGAATGAGGCAGGCAGTCCTGCGGCTTTAGGAACAAATATAAATCTTCCGCTATTGCCTGGTACCGGTGATGAAGGCGTGCACAGGCTATTTGATGGTATAATAAAACCGATACTTGATGATTTCGAACCTGAAATTATCATAAACTCTGCAGGGCAGGATAATCACTTCAGTGATCCTTTGGCTTCAATGTCGGTAACTGCCCAAGGTTATGCCAGACTTGCGGATAAATTAAAGGCAGATATAGCTGTTCTGGAAGGAGGCTATTCTGTTGAAGCTGCTTTGCCTTACGTTAATACAGGAATAATACTGGCGATGGCAGAGATGGATTATAGCAATGTTATCGAGCCCGATCAGTCTGGACTGAGAAGGCAGGAGGAAAAATGTAATGCCAGAGTTGATGAGCTGATCAGCCAAATTGGCGATTTATGGACTAATCGTCAAAAACTCAGCAGCGAAGCTTTGGCAAAATGCGGCGAAACCTGGAGCAGACGAAAAAATATTTATTACGATGAAGAAGGTATTAGTGAGGAGCAAATTGAGACAGCTCACTATTGCAAGAAATGCAGAAGCTATCTTACCATTCGGACTGCAGCAGATAATACTCGCTTCGGCAGTCAGAATGCTTTTATAGTAATAGTTGACGAAGATAACTGCTCTTCATGCAGGCAAAAAGCCTATGATGAAGCTCTAAAGGAAAAAATGACTGGGAAATGGCAATATGTTTTTGTACAGAATAAATCAAACGGAAATATTGAAAACATTTAGGGGGAAGAAATGAAAAGAACAGATGGAAGATCAAGCAAACAATTAAGACCCGTAAAAATGACCAAGGACTTTGTTATTTATCCGGAAGGTTCTGTTTTTATTGAAATGGGTAATACGCGTGTTCTCTGTAATGCGTCTATTGAGGAAAAAGTTCCGAGATTTTTGGCAGGAACGGGTAAAGGCTGGATAACAGCTGAGTATTCGCTATTGCCGCGTTCGACGCAGCAAAGAAATTCCCGCGAGGCAGCTAAAGGCAAGCAAAGTGGACGTACGCAGGAAATCCAACGCTTGATAGGACGTTCTTTGCGTAGTGTTGTTGACTTAGCGGCATTGGGCGAAAAATCAATTACCATTGACTGCGATGTTCTGCAGGCTGATGGAGGCACAAGAACTGCTTCTATCACAGGCGCTTTTGTCGCCCTCGTGATTGCCTTGAATAAAGTATTCCCGGAGGGTCAAAAATTCCCAATTAAGGACTTTTTGGCGGCGATTAGTGTTGGTGTTGTGGATGGCGAAGAAATTCTTGATTTGTGCTATGAAGAAGACAGCAGTGCAGAGGTTGATATGAATATTGTCATGACAGGCAGCGGTAACTTTGTTGAGCTGCAGGGAACGGGAGAAGAACATACCTTTGATAAGAAACAATTGAAGAAAATGCTGGAACTTGGTGAAAAAGGCTGCAATGATTTGATTGCAGAGCAAAAAGAAGTTTTAGGAAAAATTGCAGAGCGGGTAGGTAAATAGGATGCAGGAATTGGTAATCGCAACAACGAACGAAGGCAAGCTGAAAGAATTTGAAGAACTAATGAAAGATGTGGATGTTGAACTTAAATCCTTGAAAGAATGGTCGGATATTCCTGCCCCGGAAGAAACAGGAAAAACCTTTGCTGCCAATGCCAGACAGAAAGCTCTTTACTATGCAAAAATGACCGGCAAAATTTGTATAGCTGATGATTCAGGGCTTGAGGTGCAGACGCTGAAAGGAGAACCAGGTGTTCGCTCTGCACGTTATGCAGGTGAGGAAGGAGATGCTGAGGCAAATAATAAGTTGCTGTTGCAGACAATGAAATTTCATATGAAACGCACATGCCGTTTTCGTTGTGCTCTTGCCGTAGCTAACCCTGCCGGCAAAGTATTGGCTGAAACGGAAGGGATTTGTGAAGGCATGCTGTTGCACGACAAATTGGGCGAAGAGGGTTTTGGTTATGATCCATTATTCTGGTCAACTGAGCTTCATAAAGGCTTGGGTGAAGCAACAATGGAAGAAAAGAATCAGGTGAGTCATAGGGCAAAGGCTATTAAAAAATTATGCGAGATGTGGGAGAAAATAAAGTGAAAATCGGGATAACGGGCGATACTCACGGCAGCAAAAAAGCCATGCGGCTTGTGCTGGGAATGGCGCCGCCGGTTGATTACTGGTTTCATACAGGCGATTATAGCCAAGATGGCAAGTTCCTGGCCTATGAAACCAAACTGCCGCTTTTGACTGTGGCAGGTAATACTGACCCAGCTGATGGCAAAGCAAATATTGATGAATTAATTACGCTTGCTGGCAAACGAATTTGGCTTACGCATGGACACCATTATATGCATGGCTACCAAATTGATGAAATAGCCTGGTGGGCGCGAAAGCTCGATGTTGATATTGCCATTTTCGGTCATACACATATACCTATGGTCAAGTGGTTTGGAGATATTTTGCTCATTAATCCAGGAAGCCCCATTTTGCCAAGAGATGAGCAGGGTGCAACTTTTGCGGTTCTTACAATTAATGAAGTTGAAAAACCGGAAGTTGAAATAATCCAAATAAAAAAATAAATATAAACTTGCAAAAAAATAATGAATCATATAAACTATTAGTGTACGCTATTTATAAATAAATGGGGGAATTAAAATGACAATTAATGAAGAAGCTCTTAAAATTAGACTACAATACAACGGAATATTGACTACTGCTAGTAAAGTGCCTTTGAAAGATCGTCATGATCTTTCTGTCTTGTACACTCCTGGTGTGGCTGAGCCATGCAAAATTATTAAGGAAAACAAAGACCTTTCATTTGATTACACTTGCCGCGGCAATATGGTAGCGATTATCAGTGATGGTACCAGGGTGCTCGGCCTTGGCGACATTGGACCGGAAGCGGGTTTGCCTGTTATGGAAGGAAAAGCAGTTCTCTTCAAAACTTTTGGCGATGTTGACGCTATTCCTATTTGTCTTGATACAAAAGATCCGGATAAATTTATTGAAACCGTTAGGCTCTTGCAACCTTCTTTCGCTGGCATAAATCTGGAAGATATCTCTTCTCCTAAATGCTATGACATTGAATGTAAATTGAAAGAAATTTGCGATATTCCAGTTTTCCATGATGACCAACATGGCACTGCAATTGCGCTTATGTCGGCAGTAATTGGTGCATTGCGTTTTGTTAAGAAGGACCTCAAAACGGCCAAAGTTGTAGTTAACGGCTGTGGTGCCGCTGGTTCTGCCATCGGTAGGCTTTTGGTAAACATGGGCGCTGAAAACGTCACTATGGTTGACCGTTTTGGTGCATTATATGATGGTATAGATGCTCCGCTTGACCGCATTCAGGACTATTTGAAGACAGTTACCAATAAAAACAAAGAAAAAGGTAACCTGGCTGATATTGCTAAAGGCGCTGATGTATTGGTTGGTGTTTCTGCACCTGGCGTTTTCACTAAAGAAATTATTGCCAGCATGAATAAAGACGCTATTGTCTTCGGCATGGCTAACCCTGTGCCTGAAACTACATACGAAGATGCTATTGCCGCAGGTGCCAGAGTCGCTGGAACCGGACGCAGTGACGCTCCGAATCAGGTTAACAATGTAACAGTATTCCCAGGCGTATTCCGCGGTGCTATGGATGTTCGTGCTAAAGCAATCACCGAAGAAATGAAAATTGCTGCTGTTATGGCTATTGCCGATTTGATTGATGAAAAAGATTTGCGTGCTGACTATGTTGTGGCCGACGCTTTTGATCCACGCGTAGCACCTGCTGTTGCGGCTGCTGTCGCAAAGGTTGCTATAGAAACTGGCGTTGCTCGTGTTAATGTGGATCCGGAGGTTGTTAGAGCTAATACAATGAAACGTGTTGGCAGATAATTATCGGAGGTGCTTTATGCGTACGATTGATGTAAAAGTTATTACTGAAGCAGTAAGTAAACTCTGTAAGGATGCTTGTTACTATTTGCCTGATCAAATGATGGCGGTTTTGGAAAAATCTGTTAAAACAGAGGAGTCACCATTAGGCAAGGAGATTTTAGAAACACTTATTGAAAACGCTAAGCTAGCCAAAGAAACTGATTGCCCAATATGCCAGGACACAGGTTTAACAGTTGTTTTTGCAGAGATTGGCCAAGAAGTGCACTTTGCCGGTGGAGACCTCTATGCTGCTATTAACGCAGGGGTGGCAGATGGCTATATCAAAGGTTATTTAAGAAAATCATCAGTTGATGATCCTTTGTTCGAAAGAAAGAATACACAGGATAATACGCCTGCCATTATTCATACGACGATAGTTGAGGGAGACAAGGTAAAACTTACCGTATCTCCTAAAGGCTGCGGCAGTGAAAATATGGGGGCATTAAAGATGCTTAAACCTTCAGACGGCGTTGAAGGAGTTATTAAGTTTGTTGTAGACACTGTTCGTAATGCTGGCCCAAATCCTTGCCCACCTGTAACTGTTGGTGTTGGTATCGGCGGCAACATGGAAAAAGCAACTTTGCTTGCTAAGTCTTCTTTGATACGCACGGTTGGCGAACATAACGCAAATCCCAAATATGCCGAGCTTGAGAAGGAAATTCTTAGGCGCGTAAATATGACTGGAGTAGGACCTGCTGGGTTAGGCGGATCAACTACTGCAGTCGCGGTTAATATTGAATATGCGCCTACACATATCGGGGCGCTTCCGGTTGCTGTTAATCTTAATTGTCATGCTGCGCGCTGCGCTCAAGTAGTCTTATAAGGGGGAGTAGAAATGTCAGAACAAACGATTAAACATATAACTACGCCGCTTACTGAAGAAACAATAAGATCCTTGAAAGCAGGGGATAGTGTACGCATAACAGGGCCTATTTATACAGCTCGCGATGCCGCGCACAAAAGAATGACCGAAGCTTTGACGAGGGGCGAAAACTTGCCTATCGACATTAAAGGTAATGTGATTTATTATGTAGGGCCTTCTCCGGAAAAACCGGGACAGGTTGTTGGTTCTGCAGGTCCGACGACAAGCGGGCGCATGGATGCGTATACACCAACATTACTGGAACAAGGAATGAAAGGCATGATTGGCAAAGGCTCAAGGTCACAGGCGGTTGTAGATTCCATTGTCAAAAATTGCGCAGTGTACTTTGTGGCAATCGGCGGTGCTGCTGCGGTTATTTCGAAATCCATCAAGGCTCAGGAATTGCTTGCCTATGGCGATTTGGGCCCGGAAGCAATCAGACGTTATGATGTAGTTGATTTCCCTGCAATTGTCTGTATTGATTGCGAAGGCAATGATTTTTACAAGGTTGGCATAAAAAAATACAGTAAAGAATAGAAAAAGATTGACCTAAGTTATTTTATTAGGTATAATAAAACTCGTGATTCGGGGCGTGGCTCAGTTTGGTAGAGCACCTCGCTTGGGACGAGGGGGTCGCAGGTTCAAATCCTGCCGCTCCGACCAATCATAAAATTTAGTAAGCGTCTGCAAAGACGCTTATTTTTTTGCAAATAATCATTGACATCCCTAGCGGAATAGTGTAGTATAACCATAACTTAATAATTACTCTTATCAAGAGCGGTCGAGGGACAGGCCCTATGACACCCGGCAACCAAGCGTTTACGTTATTGGTGCTAAATCCTGCAAGTAGAATCTTGGAAGATGAGAGGAAAGCGATTTTCACTCTCTTTCCTCGGAAAGAGTTTTTTTATTTTGAGGGATTATTAAGAAAAAAGAAAAGGGAGAGATAACCATGAAAAAGATTTTGGCAGTAGCCCTTGCTCTTGTGAGCTTGCTGGCAGTCGTAGCTGGTTGCGGTGGCGACAAGAAAGAAGCGGGAAAGACAACGGCAAAAAAAGTTGTTTTGAAAATTGGCGCAACACCTGTGCCACACGCGGAAATTCTCAATTTTATTAAACCAACCTTAGAAAAAGAGGGAATTGATTTACAAATTATTGAATTCAGTGATTATGTTAAACCTAATTTGGCTTTGAATGATAAAGAACTGGATGCAAACTTTTTCCAACATATTCCATATCTTGAAAAGTTTGCGAAAGAACGTAACCTGCCTCTTACAACTTTGACAAAAGTTCATATTGAGCCAATGGGTATTTATTCCAAGAGTATAAAGAGTCTCGATGCGTTGCCGGATGGCGCCAAGATTGCAATCCCGAATGATCCTACTAATGGTGGCCGCGCACTGGCACTTCTGCAAAGCGCTAAGCTCCTCAAATTGAAGGATGGTGTTGGTATTAGTGGCACGCCAAGTGATATTGTGGAAAATCCAAAGAATTTCTCTATCATTGAAATTGAAGCTGCTTTGCTTCCACGTTCACTTGATGATGTTGCTATTTCTGTTATCAACTCTAACTTCGCATTGGAAGCTAAGTTGAATCCTGTTAAAGATTCTCTCTTTACTGAACCTAAGGATTCCCCGTATGCTAACATAGTTGCCATACGTAAAGGCGACGAAAACAGACCGGAGCTCCAAAAGCTTGCTAAAGCTTTGACCAGCCCGGAAGTTAAGAAATTCATCGAAGAAAAATACAAGGGAGCAGTAGTTCCTGCTTTCTGATAACAAAAAAATACAGAAATATTCCCCCTTGATTAATAAAATTAAGGGGGAATATTTCTGTTAAAAAGTGTAAAATATTGACAAATTTTAGCCTATATGGTACGCTTTAGACAATGTCAAGGATTAGAATATTAGATTTATATGACCTTCCCTAAATAGGGAACTACGGCCATACGGACAGCCGGGTCAATTGCCGATTGGCAACTAAGGTTGCCTTATTGATTGAGTTAAATACTCAAATTTTATAAGTTGGTTACTTCATAACCGCGTGTGTTAAGCTGCACAATACTTGTGAAACGGTCAATAAGAGTAGTGAAAGTAAATTTTTGCTCAATCGACTCTAATATCTAAAAATGTGAATAAATAAAATGAATGAGAATTCAATAATAAATAATACACTGAATTTAGAAATGGCCAAACTCAGGTAATGTTGTGTTTAATACAACATATCTGAGTATTTTTGTTTATAAGGAGGTAAAAAATGGGAAATAAATTAAAACTGTATGGTTTTAATAATTTAACTAAGGCACTTAGTTTTAATATCTATGATGTCTGCTATGCAAAAACTGAGAGGGAACAAAGGGATTATATCGCTTATATTGATGAGCAGTATAATTCCGAAAGACTGACAAAAATTCTGCTGCAAGTTACAGATATGATTGGTGCCACAGTACTTAATATAGCCAAACAGGATTATGAGCCTCAAGGGGCGAGCGTTACTGTGCTTATTGCCGAGGAGTCCATGGTTCGTTCTCTTGATGGTGAGACTATTGTTGCCCATTTAGATAAAAGTCATGTTACGGTTCATACTTACCCAGAGTTTCATCCTGATAATTCTATTGCTACCTTTCGTGTTGATATAGATGTTGCGACATGTGGAGAAATTACGCCGCTCAGCACACTTGACTTTTTGATTGGTAGTTTTGATTCAGATATTATAACCATGGATTATCGCGTGCGTGGTTTTACGCGCGATATTAATGGCAAAAAGCTCTATATTGACCACGATATTACTTCCATTCAGGATTACATAGATGAAAAAACTTTGGAAAAATATGATGCCATTGATATCAATATGTACCAGGCCAATATTTTCCATACAAAGATGTTAATCAAGGAAGTTGATTTGCAGAACTATTTGTTCAAAACTGACGTTTACGAATTACCGCCCAAAACAAGATTAAAAATAACCAATAGTTTAAGACGAGAGATGATAGAAATTTTCAGCGGTATGAATGTATATAAGGAGTGACTGGAAAATTGAATAAGCTTTCGCAGGAGAAAGCTCCGATTTTAGAAGCTTTGGAAGAATTTAAGAAGATGCGGCTGGTGCCGTTTGATGTTCCCGGTCATAAAAGAGGCAGAGGGAACAAAGAGTTAACGGAGTTTTTAGGCGAAAGATGTCTGACAGTTGATGTAAACTCAATGAAACAATTGGATAATCTTTGTCACCCGGTAGGAGCAATTAAGGAGGCAGAGGAATTAGCGGCGGAAGCTTTCGGCGCCAATGCTGCCTTTTTTATTGTCAATGGAACAACTGCTGCAGTGCAGGCAATGATCCTTACTGCCTGCAAAAAAGGTGACAAAATTATTTTGCCTCGCAACGTGCATCGCAGTGTTATTAATGCGATGATTTTGTGCGGTGCTGTCCCTGTTTATATTAACCCACAGATGAACGAGGAACTTGGTATTGCCTTAGGTATGAAATTATCTGATGTACAAAAAGCAATAGAAGAAAATCCTGATGCCAAGGCAGTGCTTGTTAACAATCCGACTTATTACGGTATTTGTTCTAATCTTAAGGCAATAACAGAATTGGCTCATGCCAATAATATGCTTGCTCTGGTCGATGAAGCGCACGGAACGCATTTTTATTTTGGCGAGAACATGCCGATTTCGGCTATGGCGGCCGGTGCCGATATGTCATCAGTAAGTATGCACAAATCAGGCGGTTCCCTCACGCAAAGCTCATTCTTGCTTTGCGGTAAGAATGTCAATTCACAATATGTCAGGCAAATAATTAATTTAACGCAGACAACCAGCGGCTCTTATCTTTTGCTGTCAAGCCTTGATATTTCGCGAAGAAATCTAGCCCTGCATGGTAAAGATATTTTCCGGTATGTAGTGGAAATGGTGGAATATGCCCGCCATGAAATAAATCAGATCGGCGACTACTATGCTTATTCTCGCGAGCTGATAAATGGCGACAGCGTTTTTGATTTTGATGTTACAAAATTATCAGTCAATACTTTTGAAACAGGATTGGCAGGCATTGAAGTTTATGACCTATTGCGTGATGAATACGATATTCAGATAGAATTCGGCGATTTGGGCAATATCCTGGCTTACGTTTCTGTTGGCGATAACTATAAGAATATCGAGCGTTTGATAGGTGCTTTGTCTGAAATCAGACGTTTATACAAAAAGGATAAAACCGGCATGCTGAGACACGAATATATCCCGCCAAAGGTGAAATTCGGACCGCAGGACGGCTTCTACGGGGCAAAGGAACAGGTTGCTTTGGATGCAAGCAACGGCAGAATCTGCAGTGAGTTCGTAATGTGTTATCCGCCTGGTATTCCAATTTTGGCTCCGGGTGAGGAAATTACGGAAGAAATCATCGAATATATAAAATATGCTAAAGAGAAGGGTTGCTTCTTAACAGGCCCTGAAGATATGGCAGTTAACAAAATAAATGTTTTAAAGGGAGGGTGCTAAGTGGATCTGTGGTATAGCGAGGCACACACAAAGTCAGTTAAGTTTGCCATAAAAGTTAATAAACAGCTTTTTAGTGCTCAAAGCGAGTTTCAGCGAATAGATATTTTTGAATCCGAAGAATTCGGCCGTTTTCTGACTCTTGACGGGTTTATGATGCTGACAGAAAAAGACGAATTCATCTACCATGAAATGATTGTCCACGTGCCGATGGCAGTTCATCCTAACGTCAAAAAGGTACTTGTCATTGGCGCTGGTGATGGTGGCGCAATTCGCGAACTGACAAGATATAAAACTATTGAAAGTATAGATTTTGTGGAAATTGATGAAATGGTCGTAGATGTCTGCAAAAAATATTTGCCGCAGACGGCCTGCGCCTTCGGTGATGAAAGAGTTCATTCTTACTTCCAGGATGGACTGAAATTTATCAGGAAACATGAAGATGAGTATGACTTGATAATTGTTGACTCAACTGACCCATTCGGACCTGGTGAAGGTCTTTTCACCAAGGAATTTTATGGCAATTGCTATAAAGCCTTGAAGAAGGACGGAATCATGGTTAATCAGCATGAAAGTCCGTTTTATGAAGAAGATGCCATAGCGATGAAGAGGGCTCACAAGAGGATTGTCGAATCCTTTGCCATCAGCCGGGTCTATCAGGCACATATTCCAACCTATCCTTCCGGACATTGGCTTTTTGGTTTTGCTTCCAAAAAGTATCACCCGGTACGCGACTTAAACGCAGACAAGTGGAATGCTTTAGGGCTTAAAACGCGTTACTATAATACGAATTTACATAGAGGCTCATTCTGTCTGCCTAATTATGTACAGGAGATGCTGCACGATGTTGAATAAAAATGTAGAAACCTTTTTAGCATGTGACAAAGATTATGCCGATGCGAAAATAGTACTATTCGGTGCGCCTTTTGATTCGACAACTTCCTTCAGACCGGGAACACGCTTTGCCAGTAAGGCTATGCGCAGTGAATCTTTCGGCATAGAAACGTATAGTCCCTATCAGGATAAAGATTTGACTGACAGTAATATCTTTGATGGCGGCGACCTGGAATTACCTTTTGGTAATACAGAAAGAGTTCTGTCTGAGATAGAGGAATTTACGGCAGAGATTGTTAAGGATGGTAAAATACCGCTGATGATTGGCGGGGAACATCTTGTAACTTTGGGTGCTGTACGCGCTGTTGCCAAAAAATATCCTGACCTGCACATCATTCATTTTGACGCCCATACCGATTTAAGGGAAGATTACCTTGGTGAACCGCTGTCTCATGCTACGGTTATTCGCAGACTCTGGGATATTGTCGGCGATGGCAAAATTTTCCAATTCGGTATCAGGTCCGGTGAAAAGTATGAATTTGAATTCGCCGCTGAGCATACCTTTATCAATAAGTTCAATTTGAACGGCTTACCGGAGGTTGTTAAGGCTTTACAGGGCAAACCTGTTTACTTTACTCTCGATCTTGATGTCCTTGATCCTTCGATTTTTCCAGGGACAGGAACGCCGGAAGCAGGTGGAGTTAGCTTTAATGAGCTTTTACAGGCTGTTATAAGCATGACTGGACTTAAGATAGTCGGCTGTGACGTAGATGAATTATCACCGGTATATGACCAAAGCGGCGTCTCTACGGCAGTTGCATGCAAGATATTACGTGAAATATTATTAATACTGGAGGCGAAATAAAATGGGTAAAGCTTTAATTATAGGTTGTGGCGGCGTTGCAGGTGTGGCAATTCACAAGTGCTGCCAAAACAGTGAAGTGTTTGAAGAAATTATGATTGCCAGCAGAACGAAAAGTAAATGCGACGCGTTGAAAGCTAAATTGGACGGCGGCAAGACCAAAATCCATACTGCGAAGCTGGATGCTGATAACGTAGATGAGATTGTTGCATTGATTAACCAATTTAAACCGGATGTAGTGCTTAATCTGGCACTTCCTTATCAGGATCTTACAATCATGGATGCCTGTCTGGCTACCAAGACGCCATATGTTGATACTGCAAACTATGAACCGCTTGATACCGCTAAGTTTGAATACAAGTGGCAATGGGACTATCGCGAGCGTTTTGAAAAAGCCGGTATTACCGCACTTCTGGGCAGCGGCTTTGATCCTGGCGTAACCGGAGTTTTCTCTGCCTATGCACAAAAACATTATTTTGATGAAATTAATTACATTGACATCCTTGATGCCAATGCCGGCGACCACGGCTATCCTTTCGCCACTAACTTCAATCCTGAAATCAATATCCGTGAAGTTACCGCCAAAGGCAGCTACTGGGAAAATGGCGAGTGGGTAGAGACCGAACCTATGGAAATCAAAAGAGTCTATGATTTCCCGCAAATCGGTGAAAAAGATATGTATCTTCTGCATCATGAAGAACTTGAATCTTTGGCTCTCAACATCAAAGGTATCAAGAGGATTCGTTTCTTTATGACCTTCGGCCAAAGCTATCTGACTCATTTGAAATGTCTGGAAAACGTTGGCATGACTTCAATCAAACCTATTGAATTTGAAGGCAAGCAAATAGTTCCACTGCAATTTTTGAAAGCAGTATTGCCTGATCCAGCTTCTCTTGGACCTCGTACAAAAGGTAAAACCAATATTGGCTGTATTTTCCAAGGCGTTAAAGATGGCAAACCGAGAACCTATTATGTTTACAACGTCTGTGACCACCAAGAGTGCTATAAGGAAGTTGAGTCCCAGGCTATTTCCTATACAACCGGTGTACCAGCAATGATTGGTGCCATGCTGGTTATGAATGGTACCTGGAAAAAACCTGGCGTCCACAACATCGAAGAATTTGATCCGGATCCTTTCATGGAAGCACTCAATAAATGGGGACTTCCTTGGGTTGAAGATTTTAACCCGGTTTTGGTGGAATAATGGAATTGGGATTTGATATCAATAAGGTAAAAACTCCCTATTATATAGTAGATGAGAAGCTTCTCATCAAAAATTTGGAACTGCTGCAACGAGTTGAAAAAGAAGCCGGTTGTCATATTTTGCTGGCCCAGAAAGCATTTTCCATGTTTTCGATGTATCCGTTAATGGGCCGTTACCTTAGCGGAACGGCGGGGAGCGGCTTGTATGAAGCAAAGCTTGGCCATGAAGAAATGGGCAAAGAGAATCACGTTTTTTCTCCTGCTTATCACGAAGAAGAGTTCGACGAGATTTTGCAGGTTTGCGACCACATCATTTTCAATTCTTTCTCACAGTGGGAGAAGTTCAAAGATAAGGCTCTAAAATCAAAGAAAAAATTTGGCTTGCGTATTAATCCTGAGCATTCCACTCAAGACCATGTTATTTACGATCCTTGTTCGCCGGGCTCACGCCTTGGCATAACCATAGCTAACATCCGACCAGAGCTTTTGGAGGGAATCAGCGGTTTGCACTTTCACACTCTCTGTGAACAAAATGCTGATGCTCTGATTGAAACATTGGCTGTAGTTGAGGAGAAATTTGGTTCTTATCTGCAACAGATGGAATGGGTTAATTTCGGCGGCGGTCATCACATTACTCGCGAGGATTATGATGTGGAGGCTTTGATTGGTGCAATTAAGAGTTTCAAGGAAAAGTATGACTTAAAAGTCTATCTCGAACCTGGTGAAGCTGTAGCACTTAACACAGGCTTTTTGGTTAGCACGGTTATGGACATAGTTGATAACGGCATTAAGATTGCTATTTTGGATGCATCAGCAGCATGTCATATGCCGGACGTTCTGGAAATGCCATATAGACCGAGAATCTTGGGCGCTGGCTTGCCGGAAGAAAAAGCTTACACTTATCGATTGGGGAGCGCGACCTGCCTGGCAGGTGATGTTATCGACGATTATTCTTTCGAAAAACCTCTCTGTGTTGGAGATAAGTTAGTCTTTTGCGATATGGCAATTTATTCGATGGTCAAGAACAATACCTTTAATGGTATGAAGCTTCCCTCAATTGCTATTGCCAGAACAAATGGCGAAGTAGACGTTGTCAAAACTTTTGGTTATGAAGATTTTAAAAACAGACTTTCCTGATATTTTGATGCCAGTACAGGTATTTTAACCAGACTGGCATCTTTTTTCGCTTAGATATTTTAAGATGAGAGCTTCTTGTGATATACTCATTGTGCATTAAATGAAGTTTGTAAAACAGAGATGAGGTATTTTAGATAATGAGAACATATACAAAAATTTTTGTTACACCAAAAGCAGAACGCAGTGCAAGAAATGGGCACCCTTGGGTTTTCGCAGACGAAGTGTTGAAAATTGATGGCAAATACGCAAACGGTGACCTTGTTGATGTGCTGAACGGCAAGGGCAAGTATATCGGCACCGGTTTTATTAACGATAATTCCAAAATTCGCATACGCATTATTTCCATGAATGCTAATGACAAGTTTGACGAGGCCTTTTTCGAAAGACGCCTGCGTTATGCAGTTGATTACAGACGTACGGTAATGGGCGAAGATTTTACTTGCTGCCGTCTGATTTTTGGTGAGGCTGACTTCTTCCCAGGTTTGACTATTGATCGTTTTGGTGATATTCTCGTCGCGCAAGTATTATCACTTGGCATAGAACTGCGGAAAAAGATGATTTTCGAACTGCTCTGCAAAATTCTGCGCGAAAGTGGTGAAGAAATCAAAGGCCTCTATGAACGTAATGATGTCAAGATACGTCTTCTGGAAGGCATGGAGGAATATACAGGTTTTTATCCTCTGGAAGGTTTCATCGAAGGCTCTTGTCCAACAGAAACTATCATAACGGAAAATGGCATTAAATATCATGTTGATATTGCCAAAGGACAGAAAACAGGCTTTTTCCTTGACCAAAAATATAACAGACAAGCGGTAGCACGTATCAGCAAAGGTAAAAAGGTCCTCGACTGCTTTACCCATACAGGCGCCTTTGCTTTAAATGCCGCTCGCGGCGGTGCTGCCTCTGTAACTGCTGTCGATATTTCAGCCGATGCCGTAGCTATGACTACGGCTAACGCAAAGCTCAATGGCTTAGAAAATAAAGTGAAGGCTTTGGAAGCTAATGTTTTTGATTTGCTGACCGAACTGGATGATAAAAAATCACGCGATTATGATTTTATCATACTGGATCCTCCTGCTTTTACGAAATCGAGCAGTACGGTAGTTAATGCTCTGCGCGGTTATAAGGAAATAAACCTGAAGGCCATGAAACTTTTGCCACGTGGCGGCTACCTTGCGACTTGTTCCTGCTCACACTTTATGAAAGAAGACCTTTTCATAAAGATGCTGCACGATGCGGCGGCTGATGCTGCTGTCTCGCTGCGCCAGGTAGAAATCCGTCAGCAGTCACCTGACCATCCTGTATTATGGAATGTTCCCGAAACATTTTACTTGAAATTTTTCATTTTCCAAGTAGTCTGACAATATGTCATAAATAGTTCACAAAGTACCCTTTGTATTTTGCTATAATGAGGCTGTAGAACAAAATAAGGGGGCGAGGTGTAATGCAGATTAAAGTCCTGGGGCCTATGACCAAGCCATGCGAGTTGCTGTTGCAGAATGCGGCGATTGCGGCTAAAAAGCTCAAATGCAATGCCAAGTTCGAGAAAGTAACTGATTTTAGCAAAGTGGTGGCTTATGGTGTGATGGCGCTGCCAGCACTGGTAATCGATGAAAAAGTAGTTTCATATGGAGCAGTGCTTCCGGTGGAAGAGATAATGCAAATTATCGAGCAATTGAACAAGTAATTTAATAAAATAATATATTTAAAAAGAGGCGCAAACCGATCGGTTTGCGCCTCTTTAGCGTTTTGCAGCGTACTATGTTCCAGACAGATTGCGCAATATGCACCTCTTTTGGCGACAATACTGGCTGCAATTAATAGCGAATTAACGATACTGCGTATCTGATTATAGTCACGCAGTATCACTTTTGGAAGGCTTTCGCATCGACAAACAACAGGGTAGCAGCCTGGTTGCCAAGACAAAATTAGTCGGCGGTATTGGAAAAATCAACCACTTATCCTTTCCTGACTGCATTATACATAATGGAAAAGCATGTGTCAAAAAATAATTATATTAATTTAAGACGATTATAAATAATGCATTCGGACTCTATGTCTTTGATATAAACATTGCTTTCGTTCCAGGATATGGTATACGGGACATTGACCATTACATCATCACTGCACAAACTAAATTTGTGCGATGGTTTGATTTTTCTGACACTGCCATTAATAAACTTAAGACTAAGCGCATCGGTGGTTTTGCAGGAGCATAACTGCCCGGTCTGGTCCCAGACCAAAGAATTAAGGTCACCGGTAACCCCCAGCGGTTCAGCATCAAACGCAGAGATACTGCCTATGGGCGTTGTTATTTTTACAGGGGCGGCAGGTTCTATTGATTTCAAGCTGCCGTTTTGGTAGAAGCTGATGCCAATGCGTGTTTTCAGCAGCCCATGTGAGGTTTTTACAGATACAAGCGTACCGGGGAAAAATGTGACCGAGGCAATTTCGCCGGTTTCATAAAAATGTAAAGTCATGATTTTGGCCTTGATCAATCCACAAGGTAAAGTGATTTCGGTTATTTTGGCAAGTTCCGTTTCTTGCTGTTCTGACCAGTAACCGCCTAATTTACCGTTCAGGTGAAAGAGCCGACAAGGAGCACCGGAGGGATAAAAAGTCAGATATTCACAGCAAAAATCTCCAAGAGCAGTTTTAATTTTTGTTTGTTCAGCAAGATTCGCTGCTTGCAGCGAGCCATCAGAATTAAATTTTGCTGATGGTATATATTTCCTCCGTGGTGAACTGAAGTCATGCGCCAGATGAAGCTTGCCTGCGGAAGTACTGATAACAGAGGTTTCATGGGCAAATGCAGATGCCAGGGAACCATTTTTGTGATAAGCTGTTTCCCGACAATCAGCTAAAAGACCATATTTTGTCATAATATCCATTTCATCACTCCTTGCATACTTTGTTTTTGATAGTCACAAGTAACACATTGTCGCTTTTCTTACTGCTGATCTCATACCTTCCAGAGTATTCGCCGGACTCAAGCCAGGGCGGAAGATGTGACAAACGGACTGTAAGAGAGAAAAAAGGCGTGCTGTCAAAAAACGGCAGCAGCGCCTTTTTAGTGGTAATTTCTGGGTGTTTGCTTTCTAAAAGCAGATAATCAAGATAATAACAACCATCGGCTATTTCTACAGGTGACCGGGGAATAAGGCTGTCGGCAGCGAGTTCATCCTTACTAATGACAATGTCCTTGATTATATCATTCAGGAGACTGTCACTGACAGCTGGTGCTTCAAAAATCGCAAAACCCATTTTGTCAAAAACATGGTAAGGGATGCCACTGATACCAGCTGATAGCAGAATTTTGCACTCAGGCATTTCATTGACCAAATTACGTATTCGCATGCGTAATTCATCAGTGCTTTTTACCTGTAAGTTAATCGGCAACATTTTTTCAGTCTGCCAATCTGCTGAAGTTTTTTGCAAGATTTTCACGTAACCAGATTCGGGAAAAGGAGAAAGCCTATTGTCACTATTAACGGTTAAAGCGATTCTTTCTGTCATAAATATCCCCTCCAAAAATAAAGAAACTGCATTTTTAGAACTATTTACGTATGATTGAGTATTTTGCTTACTATCATACTGCAATTATCTCGATAATACTATATAAACAGAAAATGTTACAAAAATGTTTAAAATTTCACAATTGTGACATAAATGAATTCAATTTAGGAATAAGGAATAGGATATATGTGAGCAAAAATCTATTGACAAAGGAATTTTCGATATAGTAATATTTATCCAAGTTCTATTCACTGCAAAATATGCAGCGTGTGGGTAAGGACGACTCAAAGCTCTATGGTTATTGTGTAATAAACTTTTGAAACTTCAAAGGGTCTGTTTGTAGCAGAAGCGGACAAAGCAGTCTGATGACATGTTTAGCATGTCGTAGGCTGCTTTTTTGTTACTTAATACCAAAAAGCAGAGAGAATAATTATTTTGGAGGGAATGGAAATGAGACAAGTAGCGATCTATGGCAAAGGCGGTATTGGAAAATCCACGACAACCCAGAATCTTAATGCAGGCTTGGCAAGCATGGGCAAGAAAATCATGATTGTCGGCTGCGATCCTAAGGCCGACTCAACTCGTTTGGTCTTGGGAGGCTTGGCACAACAGACTGTCCTTGATACTTTGCGTGAAGCAGGAGATGACGTCGAGCTCGATCTCGTCCTGAAACAAGGCTTCGGTGGTATCAAATGCGTTGAATCAGGCGGTCCGGAACCTGGTGTTGGCTGCGCAGGTCGTGGCATCATCACCTCTATAACCCTATTGGAGAGACTGGGAGCTTATGAAGCTGACTTGGATTACGTATTCTATGATGTTTTAGGAGACGTTGTTTGCGGTGGTTTTGCAATGCCAATACGCGAGGGCAAAGCGAAAGAAATTTATATCGTTTGTTCCGGCGAAATGATGGCCTTGTATGCAGCTAATAATATCGCCAAAGGTATTACCAAGTATGCTCAAACAGGTGGTGTTCGGTTGGGCGGACTTATCTGTAACAGCCGTAATGTTGACGGTGAGGCAGATTTGGTTTCTGCAGTAGCCAAGGAAATTGGCACTCAGATGATCCATTTCGTACCACGTGACAATATGGTGCAGCGTGCTGAGATTAACAGAAAAACTGTTATTGAATTTGAACCTACTTGCGGACAGGCAGATGAATACAGACAACTTGCCTCCAAAATCGACGGTAATGATATGTTCGTAATTCCGAAACCAATGGAACAGGAAAGACTCGAACAACTGTTGATGGAATATGGTATTCTAGGCTGATTCAATTAAATGCTAGTCGAAGAAAGGGGCAATATATATGATTATGATTCGTGCGGTCGTCAGACCTGAAAAATCGGCCTATGTTTTGTCAGAACTATATGACGCAGGCTATGTTGGCGTTACCAAAGAAGAAGTATACGGACGTGGCCGTCAAAAAGGCATTACGGTAGGGGAAGTACATTACGATGAAATTCAGAAAGAATTATTAATTATTGTGGCAGAAGATAAAGACAAAGACGATATCATCCGTATCATATTGAAAACCGCCAAAACCGGCAATGGTAATTACGGCGATGGTCGTGTCTTTGTCGTAGCAGTGGATGAGGCTTATACCATCAGCACCGGCAAGCCAGGCTTGTGAGGGGGAACTGAAAATGAAAGAAATAATGGCATTTATCAGGCTCAACAAGGTCAATGAAACGAAGAATGCACTGGCCTTGGCAGGACTGCCATCCTTTACTTGTTCAAAAGGGGTAGGACGTGGCAAAAAACCTCTTGCTTCCATTGCTACTAAGGTAATTATGGAAAATGAGGGAGAAGTACCGGCCAATGAAATTGGCGAAAGTCTTGCGGAAAGCATCCGCCTTGTTCCAAGACGTTGTTTCTCTTTGGTTGTCGATGATGAAATCGTGCCTGTAGCAATCAAGACAATTATTGAAGTAAATCAGACCGGTAATCCTGGTGACGGCAAAATTTTTGTTTTGCCGATAGGCGTCGGATATAATATCCGAACTGGTACTTCACAAGACAGAGAATTTCATGAATAAGGAGGAGCGGTACTATGCAGGAACGCGATAAACTTTTAGATAAATACACTGCGAAAGTATTTAAAAACCGCAAGGACCATATTGTTCAGCTGGAAGAAAATGGCGTTTCGCAGGAAATCAGCGCCAATAGCAGAAGTGTTCCGGGCTTAATGGTTAACAGAGGCTGCTGTTATGCTGGCTGCAAAGGTGTTGTGCTGGGACCTCTTCATGACGTTGTTACTATTACACATGGCCCTGTAGGCTGTGGCTTCTATTCATGGGGAACACGCCGCAATAAAGCAAAAGCTGAAGATGGAAGAAACTTTATTCAATATTGTTTCTCCACCGATATGCAGGAATCAGACATCGTCTTTGGCGGCGAGAAAAAATTGAAAAAAGCCATCAAGGAAGCGGTTGAACTGTTTCATCCTGAATGCGTCATGATCTGCTCAACCTGTCCGATTGGACTAATTGGCGATGATGTTCAAGCAGTTGCTGAATGGGCCAAAACTACCTTCGATATCCAATGTGTGGCTTTTAGCTGTGAAGGTTACAGGGGCGTAAGCCAGTCGGCAGGTCACCATATCGCTAATAATGGTCTGATGAAACATATTATCGGCAGCGGTGACGCTGTTCCTCATTATGGCAAACATACAATTAATATTCTGGGCGAATATAATATTGGCGGTGATGGCTGGGAAACTTCCCGCGTGCTGAAGCGTATCGGCTATGAGGTGCTTAACGTCTTCACCGGTGATGGCAGTTACGAAGGAATCAAAGACTCACATATTGCCGATCTCAATCTTGTCATGTGCCACCGTTCCATCAATTATATTGCGGAAATGATGAAGACAAAATTTGGTATTGACTGGTTAAAGGTCAATTTTATCGGCGTAGAGGAAACTATTCGCAGCTTGCGAGAATTGGCCATGTACTTTGATGATCCGATCATCACAGCCAAAACTGAGGAAGTTATTGCTGATGAGTATGCTGCAATCGCCGGCGATATGGGCTTTTATAAAGAAAAGCTTACAGGGAAAACGGCAGGTATCTTTACAGGTGGCTCCCGCACACATCATTATCAGGCCTTGTTGAATGATTTGGGCGTCAAGACCGTAATCGGCGGGTATGAATTTGCCCATCGTGATGAGTATGAAGGACGTGAAGTAATCCCAAGCATTAAGCTAGATGCAGACAGCAAAAATATTGAAGAACTAACTGTTGCCAAAGATGAGGCCAAGTATCGTCTCGTCATCGACCGTGAAAAGTTTGAAGAATTGAAAGACAAGATTGAACTGGAAGAATATAAAGGCATGTTCCATGATATGGGTGCAGGTACTATTACCCTCGATGATTTCAATCACTATGAAACGGAAAAAGTTATTGAAATGTTTAAACCGGATATTTTTTATTCGGGCATCAAAGACAAATACGTAATTTTAAAGGCGGGCATACCTTCACGTCAGCTGCATTCGTATGACTATAGCGGCCCATATTCCTGTTTCCAGGGTGCACTCAATTTTGCCAGAGATTCTTATATGGCGATTTATGCACCGGCATGGGGTCTTATTTCTGCTCCTTGGAAAACGACTTCTACCTTGATGGGTAAGATTGGAGGAGAGAAATAATGTTAGATCTTACACCTAAAGAAATTACTGAACGCGAAGCATTAAGAATTAACCCATGTAAGACTTGCCAACCAGCAGGGGCAATGTATTGTGCGCTAGGTGTTCACAAGTGTATGCCGCATAGTCATGGTTCCCAGGGCTGCGTTTCTTATCATCGCTCTGTGCTATCCAGACATTTTAAGGAGCCGGCAATTGCCACTACCAGTTCGTTTTCAGAAGGTGCCTGTGTATTCGGTGGCGGCAGCAATGTGAAAACTGCAGTTAAAAATATTTTCGATATTTATGATCCTGATATTATTGCCTGCCATACGACTTGTCTTTCAGAAACCATTGGCGATGACCTTAACACCTATATACAGCAAATGGATATACCGGCAGGAAAATTGGTTGTTCACTGCAATACGCCTAGTTATGTTGGTTCTCATATCAACGGTTTCTTCAATATGATGGCTGGTTTTATTGAATACCTTGCTGAAAAATCGGAAACCTGCAATGGTAAGATCGGTATTTTTCCTGGTTTTGTCAATCCTGGTGATATGCGTGAAATGAAGAAGATTGCCGGACTACTGAAGGCAGACTATATTATGTTCCCAGATACAAGCGGCGTAATGGATGCGCCGATTACCGGCAGATATGAGATGTACCCGAAAGGCGGTACAAAAATTTCTGACATACGTGAACTCGGGGCTGCGAGAAAGATCATAGCTCTTGGCGAAATAACGGAGCAAGAACCTTGTATGGTGCTGAAACGTAAAACCGGTGTCGACTCAGACATACTTCCGCTTCCTATCGGCATAGCGAATACTGATGAATATGTGATGGCGCTCGCACGTTTGACACATGCGGAAGTCCCCTATGTGCTGGAAGAAGAGCGCGGACAAATTGTCGATATCATGCTTGACGCGTCTGCGCATCTCTTTGGGAAAAAGGCAGCAATCTATGGTGATCCTGATACTGTTTTGGGAATTGCCTCCTTGGTGCTGGAAATGGGTATGATACCAAAATATCTGCTTACCGGTACACCGATGGATTCCTTCAACAAGAAAGCTGCTGCGCTGCTGGAGAAATACGGCGTTGCTGATCAATGCAAAGTTAAGGCCAACGGGGATTTGTTTGAGCTGCATCAATGGATCAAAAACGAAACTGTTGATGTCCTAATTGGTACAACTTACGGCAAACAAATTGCCAAAGCCGAAGATATTCCTCTGGTACGTGCCGGCTTCCCAGTATTAGACCGCCATGCACACTCATTACAGCCTATCGTAGGTTATAAAGGCGCTCTGCGCTTGGTGGAAATGATCTTGAACGCTATTCTTGATAAACAAGATCGCGTTTGTACTGATGAAGATCTGGAAATCGTGCTTTAGTTTAAGAAAAAATTATATCAAGGGACTTTTGCTTACGATGTGGTATGCATTGAAGCAGGAGTCCCTTTGTTATCTCTAAGCAGCAGATAAAGGAGATGTTATTATGACAGCAGATATTTTAGAAGAAAGAAAAAAGTCTATTATCAGCAGCGATTTTTGCTGTCATGGTGACAGCAGCGGCATCAGTTGCGAAAAAGCCAGCGTTTCGGGTTCCGTAAGTCAAAGAGCATGTGTTTATTGCGGGGCACGTGTTGTCTTAAACCCTATTACTGATGCTTTTCACATTATTCACGGACCGATAGGCTGTTCCAGTTATACGTGGGACATTAGAGGCAGCCTGACCAGCGGCAGCGATTTGTTCCGCAACAGTTTTTCTACGGATTTGAAAGAACGCGATATTATTTTTGGCGGCACCAAAATATTAGAAGCGGCTATTGATGAAGTAGTGGCGAAACATGCTGCGAAACTCATCTTTGTCTACGCGACCTGTATAGTTGGCGTTATTGGTGATGATATTGAAGCTGTTTGCAGAGCAGCTGAGGCGAAATACAATATTTTGGTAGTCCCGGTTAAAGCCCCAGGTTTTTCCGGTACCAAAAGTCAAGGTTATAAGCTGGCCTGCGATGCCATCATGAAAGTCATCATGCCTGCCTTTGACGGGAGTAAAATACCTGACAGCATTAATATACTGGGAGACTATAACCTCGCTGGTGAAATGTGGATCATGCAGGGTTATTTTAAAAAATTGGGTATTAAAGTTAATGCCACCATTACAGGTGATGCTTCTTTGGAAACCTTGCAAACAGCATCAAAATCAGTCCTGAATATCGTACAATGCGCAGGTTCCAGCACATACCTGGCTAAAAGGATGGAAGCGGAATTGGGAATACCCTTTATCAAGGTTAGTTTCTTCGGCATTGAAGACACCAGTAATTCTCTGCTGCGCGTAGCAGAGGCTTTGGGTGACGAAGCTGTTATGAAGAAAGTAGAGGCAATGACTACAAAAGAAAGTGCAAAGCTGCAGGAATTTTTGGCTAAATACAAGCCTAAATTAGCGGGCAAAAAAGCAGCAATCTATGTAGGAGGCGGCTTTAAGGCTATTTCACTGATTCGGCAGTTTAACGAACTAGGCATAGAGACGGTCGTTGTCGGTACCCAGACCGGACAGAAGGAAGAATACGATATCATCAGACAACTCAGTACTCCGGGCACTATCATCATGGATGATGCCAATCCTTCGGAACTGGAAACTTTTATGAAAGAGAAAAAAGCAGATATATTAGTCGGCGGCGTAAAAGAGCGACCATTGGCTTACAAATTAGGAGTAGCGTTTTGCGATCACAATCATGAACGGAAACACGCGCTTTCAGGCTATGAGGGCGTCGTGAATTTTGTTGAAGAAATTAATCTGAGCATTAACAGTCCTGTCTGGGAATTGTTAGCTTGAAGCAAAGAGGAGGTCGCTGACTATGAGTATGAATCTCGTTAATCTTAACGTTAATCCCTGCAAAATGTGTATGCCGATGGGATCTGTCACGGCCTTATTTGGTATCAGGCACTCTATGAGCATTTTACATGGGTCACAGGGCTGCGCGACTTATATCCGCAGGCACATGGCCACACATTATAATGAACCGATTGATGTTGCCTCTTCTGCTCTTACAGAACAAGGTACGGTTTTTGGCGGTGCTGATAATCTGCTCAAAGGCATCAAAAACGTGATAAAGGTATACAATCCGGAAATCATTGGTATTTCCACAACATGTCTGGCTGAAACAATCGGCGAAGACGTGAAAGGAATTATTTATCGCTTTTACCAAGAAAATCCTGACGAAAAAGTGAAAATAATTCATGTTTCATCGGGCGGTTATGCAGGAACCCAATACGAAGGATTCTTTCGCGCCTTACACTCGATTTTGTCGCAAACAGCCATGCAGGAAGCAAATAATAAGAAAGTAAATATTATCACAGGGCAGATTTCACCGGCAGATACCAGGTGGTTAAAAACCATTCTTGACCAAAGCGGCTTAGAATACATTTTACTTCCGGATTTAGCAGATAATCTCGACGGTGGTTATAATCCGGAATACAGCCGCTTGCCAGAAGAGGGGACAACTCTAGAGGAAATCAGCCAGATGGGTGGAGCTCGCTTTACACTGGAATTGACCAACTTCGTAGAAGATGCGTATTCACCTGCAAAATATTTGTCAGATACTTATGGCGTACCTTATAAAAGATTATCTTTGCCGGTGGGTTTAAAAGCGACCGATGCTTTGCTGGACGAATTGACGAAGCTGGGTGGAACCATAATCCCTGCTGTTGAAGCAGAGCGCAGGAGATATCTTGATGCCTTAGTCGATGCTCATAAATACAGCGCTTTGGGACGGGCAGTAATTTTTGGTGAACCTGACACTGTGAAGGCTATTACAGATTTGTGCTGTGAAAGTGGTATTGTCCCAGTGGCAGTAACTACGGGCAGTGAATGCTCGAGCTTCAAGGCCGTATTGCAGGAAAAAGTCAAAAAAGCTTGTGACCGGCTGCTTGTTGAAAAAAGCTTCATTGTTGATGATGCTGATTTTGACAAGATTGAAGAACTCGCAGTTGAAACAAAAGCCAACGTAATGATTGGCAATGGCGATGGTCGGCGTGTTGCTGCCAAATTAGGCATTGACCTTATTCGCTGTGGTTTCCCGATTCATGACCAAGTGGGCGGTCAGAGAGTCCGCATGCTTGGCTACGAAGGATCGCTTGATATGTTGGACAAAGTAAATAATGCACTCTTGCTGCAGGTCAGCAGAAACTTCAAAAGTGATAATTATGCCAAATATTATTCAGGCAGTGAATATGGTGGCGACGGCAGCAAATTTGCAATGCAGGAGGTCAAGATGTTAAATAACCGTTCACTTACTAAAGAAGAGACACGCGCCATCAATAGCGACAAAACTAAAACCCATCCTTGTTATAATTGCGGTGCAGGGCAGTTCGGCCGCATTCATCTTCCGATTGCGCCTAAGTGCAATATCCAGTGTAATTATTGCCTGCGTAAATATGACTGCCCTAATGAGAGCAGACCTGGTGTTACTACAGAAGTTCTTGGACCGCAGGAAGCTCTGGCAAAATATCTTTATGTCAAGGAAAGAGTGCCTAACCTTACTGTTGTCGGTATAGCCGGACCTGGGGATGCACTGGCGAATTTTGTAGAAACCAGAGAAACCTTGAAGCTGATTCGTGAGCAAGATCCTGATGTTACTTTCTGCCTTTCAACTAATGGCTTGATGCTGCCAACTTATGCACAGGAGCTCGTTGACCTTGGCGTATCGCATGTTACTGTCACTATTAACGCAGTCGATCCGGTGATTGGTGCCAGGATATACCATCATATAAACTTCCTGGGGCAGACTTACACAGGTGAAGCGGCTGCCGGCATTCTTCTGGGAAATCAGCTCAGCGGTTTGAAATTCTTGACGGATCGCGGTGTAATCTGCAAGGTAAATATCGTTATGCTGAAGGGCATTAACGATGATCATATCGAAGAAGTCGTCAAAACGGTACGCAATCTGAACTGTGAGATAACTAATATCATGCAGATGATACCGGTACAAGGAAGTATCTTTGAGAATATGCCCCTTGTAAGCAACAAAGAAGTAATGGAGATGCGCACAAAATGTGGTGAACATCTCAAGCAAATGCTGCACTGCAAACAATGTCGTGCCGATGCTATTGGTACTCTTGGCAATGATATTTCGCTGGAATTCCGCAGCTGTCACAAGGTTGAAGCACAAAAAGAGGAGCGTGAATTGCAGAGAGTTGCCGTTGCAACCAGCAGCGGTATTCTGGTCGATCAGCACTTTGGGCATGCCAAGGAATTCTATATTTATGAAAGTGATGGCGTCAAGGTTAAATTTATCGAAAAGAGACAGGCAATTGCTTATTGCACCGGTCAAAGTGAATGTGATGATGGAAAAGATGACAAGATAGAAAATATTATCAGCACCATCAAAGACTGCGGTGTAGTCCTAGCTTTACGCATCGGCTCTTCACCAAGTCAAAGACTTTCGGCAATCGGCATTCGTTCAATTACAACCTATGACCGTATCGAAGATGCGGTGAAAAAAGCAGCAGGAAAATAAGGGCGGTGGTTATATGCAGATCTATGACTGTACTCTGTGCATGTTACCTGATAATTGCAAACAGGAATTATTTGTAGAGCTCTACAAAGCACTTTGTCAGCTGCCTATTATTGTCGAATATCCGCTTATAGCAGAAGAATTGTTGAAAAAAACTAATTCGTTGTGCCCCAACAGCACAGCAATAAATGTGCTGCCACCACAAGACACCATGCCGATGCCTCTTTTCGGTGAAGTTAAAGAGGTAGCGGGACGAATTCTATTTCCATTTGACGATTTAGGCATTGCAGGAGCGGTTGCCTTGCACGAAATTGAAGCAGAGGGTGCGGTCAGAACAGCTTTTGGCGGACTGCATAATACAGCCGCGACAGAAGAAGTTCTTATGGCTTTATATGTGACGGATAGATTACCTTCAAGGGCAGTAAACTTTTCTGTAATGCGCCAAATAGTAAGCTTGTGGCAAGAGTTGACCGGCAAAAAAATAACAGCTCATAAACCAGTAATCGGTTGTGAGATTTTTGCAGTGGAATCAGGTATCCATGTAGATGGTATACTGAAAAATTCTGAGTTATATGAACCATTTTCTCCTGAAGTAGTCGGCATGAAACGCAAAATCGTGCTGGGAAGCCACAGCGGCCATATTTCTATACGTGAAAAATTAAAGGAATATAAAATCTACTGCAGCGAAGGAATGATTGACGGACTTTTGACTTATGTGCAGACAGAAGGACGACGCCTGAAACGACACCTCACCGACGAGGAATTTTTGACGGCTCTGGGGGAAGAATATGCGAAACGAAGTGCAGATAGTTGATACGACTTTGCGTGATGGCGCTCAAAGTCCTGGCATCGCCTTTACAGAAGAAGAACGTTTGGATATAGCAGCAATTTTAGACAACTGTGGCGTCAAAATTATCGAAGCAGGCATTCCGGCAATGGGACCCACAGAACAAAAAACCATTCTGAAGATAAAACAATGTTGTTCTAAGGCAAAAATAGCTGTTTGGAACCGCTTGGTGCCAAACGACATCAGAGAATCATTTGAATGTTTGCCTGATATTATTCATATCAGCGTTCCTGTATCAGACAATCAGATACAATACAAATTGAAAAAAAGTCGCAGTGAAGTCAAAAAAGCTTTGCAGGAATGTGCCTACTTAGCAAAATGTTATGGCTACCCAATCAGCATAGGATTTGAAGATGCCTCACGAGCTGATGAAGCTTTCCTGGCAGAATTTATCGTTTTATTGAATGAGTATAATCCTATGCATATACGTTATGCTGACACGGTAGGAATCTTGACACCAACGCTTACTTTCGAAAAAATCAGACGCCTGAAAGATTTTTGCCCCTATAGTATAGAATTTCATGGGCATAATGACTTAGGACTGGCTGCGGCCAATACGCTTGCCGCCATCCAAGCAGGCGCTGTGTTGGCAGATACTACGATCATGGGTATTGGTGAGCGCGCTGGTAATTGCGATTTTTTACAAATGGTCAGATTACTAGAAGGTTTGAACAACTGCACAATATCCGTCAAGGAAGCTGCAGATGCTCAAGATAGATTAAAAAAATATGTATCTGATGAATGGAGGAACGAACGATGAAATTTAATCTTAACTTAATCTTGATCAGTTTGCTGGCAATGGGAGTTATTATTTCAGGCTGCGGCGGCGAGAAAAAGGAAGCGGCAAAGACTGCTGCCCCGGTGGAACTGCATGTATCAGCAGCCGCAAGTATGACTGATGCCATGAAAGAGCTCACCGATGATTATCAAAAGAAAAACCCCGATGTGAAGCTGGTCTTTAATTTTGCAGCCAGCGGAGAATTACAGCAAGCAATTGAACAAGGCGCACCGGTGGATATCTTTATTTCAGCTGCGAAAAAACAAATGGATGCCTTGGATAAAGGTGGATTTTTGGCAGAAGGAACACGCAAAGATTTGTTGGAAAATAAAGTTGTGCTGATCGTACCGAAGGACAGCAAAGTCGCTTTAGCTAAATTTGAAGATGTTTTAAAAGATGATGTGAAGAAAATCGGTCTTGGCGAACCAAAAGGCGTTCCTGTTGGTCAGTATTCTGAAGAAATCTTTGGCAAGCTTGGCATCTTGGATCAAGTGAAGGCCAAAGCAGTCTACGGCTCTAATGTGCGGCAGGTACTCAGCTGGGTTGATACAGGGGAAGTAGATGCCGGCGTAGTGTACGCTACGGATGCCGCGATTTCCAAAGGCAACAAAGTAATTTGCACTGCACCGGAAGGCAGCCATAAGCCAGTAATTTATCCGATGGCAATTATTAAAAGTACCAAACAGGCCGAAGCAGCGAAAGCATTTACGGATTACATGGCAGGCGCTGATGGTAAAAAGATATTTGAAAAATACGGCTTTGCCGTGAAATAACGCTATGGACAGTGCACTCTTCACACCAATCTGGGTTTCGTTTAAGACAGCCTTGCTGGCAACAGTAATTACTTTTTTCCTGGGTATCTATGCGGCAGTATCTGTTATCAGGGCAAAACACTATCGAGGATTTTGGGATGGACTGTTCACCTTGCCAATGGTTTTGCCGCCTACCGTAGTTGGCTTTTTTCTTTTGCTGTTATTAGGAAAGAATAGTTTTGCGGGTAAGTTTTTTGCCTTGTTTGATTATAATTTCATCTTTTCCTGGGAAGCGACAGTCGTTTCTGCCGTAGTTGTATCTTTTCCCTTGATGTATCGGACGGCAAGAGGTGCCTTTGAACAGCTAGACAATAATATAATCTATGCAGCAAGAATTTTGGGTATATCGGAGTGGAAAATTTTTTGGCGTGTGATGATCCCAAATAGTTTTTATGGCATTATGGCAGGTATAGTGCTTGCTTTCACGAGAGCATTAGGAGAATTTGGTGCGACAATTATGGTGGCAGGCAACATACCAGGCAAAACGCAAACTATTTCGACAGCAATTTATACCGCGGTGCAGGCAGGCGACTATGAGCTTGCGTACAAGTGGGTAAGCGTAGTGGTGTTCATTTCTTTTGCCGTGATACTTCTGCTTAACAGCTGGCTTGCCAAACAAGGGAAAAACCCTGCCTATTTAGGGCAGAAAGCGGGGTGAGAGCTGGATGCTTGATGTCGATTTCACGAAAAAACTTGGTGAGTTTGAGCTAAGAGCCAAGTTTTCTATTGCCAACGAAAAGACTGCAATTCTTGGGGCGTCAGGCTGTGGGAAAAGTATGACGCTGAAATGTATTGCCGGCATTGAAACACCTGACAGCGGACGCATAGTATTGAACGACAGAGTTCTATATGACAGCAGCAAAGGTATTAATCTGCCGCCGCAGAAACGCAGAGTGGGCTACCTCTTTCAAAACTATGCCTTGTTTCCCAATATGACCGTGGCGCAGAATATAGGGTTTGCCTTAGAAGGAAAAACAGCTAAAAATAGTATTGTGAAAGAGTTTATTCAAAAACTCAGGCTGCAGGGACTGGAAAATAAATACCCCGCACAACTTAGCGGCGGTCAGCAGCAACGTACCGCACTGGCCAGAATGTTGGCGCTTGATACAGAGATGATCATGTTTGACGAACCACTTTCAGCTTTAGACAGCTTCTTGAAATGGGAACTGGAGCAGGAACTGCTGGATATTTTTGGCACTTTCGATAGACCTATTCTTTATGTGTCGCACGATAGAGGAGAAGTTTTCCGCTTGTGTGATCAGATTGTTATCCTGGATAAGGGCGAAATTGTCAGTAACAGCACAAAACAGGATTTGTTTGAAAATCCAACGACAGTAACGGGAACAATCCTGACAGGCTGCAAGAATATCTCGCCAGCATTTTGCAGAGGCAATGGCATAGCAATAGCAGAAGATTGGGGCGTGGGCTTCAAAATCCCGCAAGGAATTGACGAAGAAAAGATTAGATTTGTCGCAGTGCGTGCGCATATGATGCTGCCAGGCTCGGAATATGAGAATGTCTTTAACGCACAAATAGTCAATATTATCGAAGATGTTTTTAATTGGATAGTGGTGTTGAAACTTTCACCACAGGCAAAGAAAACTTTCAGATGGGTTGTCAGCAAAAAAGAAATTACTCGGCTGCAAGCGGGAGCGAATATAACTATAGGCATAGCATCAGAACATGTAATCTTTTTGGAGAGTTAAAAAATGAAAAAAATAGCAAAACAGAGAAGCCTGTCGCAAAAATGCGACAGGCTTCTCTGTTTTGAAGGAGTTGTGACACAATTAGTAAATTAAGTTTTGTGTACTTTAAAATTATAATAACATGGAACAATGTTTTCCCTTGAAAGACAGATTCTTGTGAAGTATAATTATGAGCGTAAAGCTATTAAAATAAGGGAGTGGGGAAAATGGGGAGAGAAGAAAAACGTGGCCTGTTGGACAGAATTCTTACCTGGATTGAGAAGGCAGGCAACAAGCTGCCGGACCCGGCAACTTTGTTTGTCATTCTGGCAGCGTTGATTGTCGTTTTGTCCGGTATTTTTAGTTTAATGGGGGTAACGGCTGTTCATCCAGGAACAGGAAAAACACTGGCAGTAGTAAATCTTTTTTCAAAAGAAGGCATCAGACTTATGTGGAGTAAGGCCGTTAGCAATTTCTCCGGCTTCGCACCTCTTGGTATGGTGTTGGTAGCGGTAATTGGTGCCGGCGCTGCAGAAAAAAGCGGCTTTTTGGGTGCATTTATGCAAAAAATGCTTGGAAGCGCGTCTTCGGCAATGGTTACTTTTGCCATTATGTTCATAGGTATCAACGGAAACATTGCAGGTGACGCCGCATTCGTAGTAATGCCGCCGTTAGCTGCTATTATTTTTTTGGGAATGGGGAGACATCCTTTGCTCGGTATGTTTGCAGCATACGCAGGTGTAGCGGCTGGCTTTTGTGCCAACGTTGCATTAGGCCTTTCGGATGCACTTGCCTATGGTTATACAGAAGCGGCCGCTCGGATGATTGACCCGAATTATTTAGCTTCTCCGGCTATCAATTACTACTTTTTGGTAGTATCATGCATAGTTCTTTCCGTGGTAGGTACCGTTGTAACAGAAAAATTCATGGCACCTAGATTTGAAAATATTGATTTAAGTAAATACGATTATGACAAAAAATCAGCAGAACTAACGCCTCAGCAAAACAAGGCTTTGAAAATGGGTATTATGTCATTTTTCATTACTGTTGGTGTGATTATTGCAATGTGTATGGGTGAAGACCCGATTCTCGGCGACGCTAAAACTGGTTCCCTCATGGCTGCAACCTCGCCATTTATGAGTGGCATTATTGTAACAGTATCATTAATTCTTTTTGTGCCAGGTGCAGTCTACGGCTTTTTCTCCGGCAGATATAAGAATGATAAGGATATGTTTGCCGATATCGTCGCTGCTTTCAGAGACATGGCTCCATATATCTTATTGTGCTTTTTCTGCGCACAGTTTACTAATTATTTTAGCTGGAGCAATCTCGGTGCTATCATTGCCATCAAGGGCGCGGGCGCGTTGAAAGCTATGAATTTTACTGGCATCCCTCTGGTAATAGGTTTGGTTATTGTTTCCTGCATAGTAAATATTTTTATTGGCTCTGCTTCCGCCAAATGGGCAATCCTGGCACCGGTATTCGTGCCAATGATGATGATTTTAGGTTATGACCCGGCCATTACGCAGACCGCTTATCGCATAGGCGACTCTATCACTAATCCGCTTTCGCCTCTATTCTATTATTTCCCATTAATCCTCGGGTTTGCCAGAAGATATGAAAAAGATACGGGTATGGGAACAATTATAGCTAATATGATGCCATACTCCCTTACCTTCACGATAACATGGATTATTCTCCTCATAGTGTGGATTGTCTTCGATTTACCATTGGGTCCTGGCGGCAGAATTTTCCTGCATTAAAAGGAGACATATAATTGCTACCACTAATGTCGGTTGAATCGAAGGGGAGACAAATATGAATTTCAAAGAACAAGCCGCAAACATAAGCAGCTATATCATTGAAAAAAGACGTTGGATTCACAGCCATGCGGAACTTGCTTTTAAGGAGGAAGAAACCACTGCCTATATTGCTGGAGAATTGGAGAAAATGGGTATTGAAGTGCAGCTTTTTCCTGATTATTACGGCGTCATAGGCACGATTCGTGGTGAAAAACCTGCGAAAACAGTTATGTTGCGTGCCGATATCGATGCTTTGCCGATAGAAGAAAAAAGCGGCGTAGTATTTCCAGCTCACAATAAAGGCGTTATGCACGCCTGCGGTCATGATTGTCACAGCTCTATGCTGTTAGGAGCGGCACGTATGCTAGCCGATAACCGAAAAGAACTTTGCGGAACGGTGAAACTTTTGTTTCAGTCAGCAGAGGAGTCTTGCCACGGCGCAAATTATTATGTTGAAAAAGGCTATCTGGATGATGTAGATGCTTTGCTGGGAATGCATGTCTGGGCAAGCATGGAAGCAGGATATATCAATATTGAGGACGGCTATCGGATGGCTTCCTGCGATAACTTCAAGATTACCGTAGAAGGCTCTTCAGTACATGGCTCCACGCCTCATCTTGGCAAAGACGCCATTGTGGCCGCCAGTTCAATAATTATGAATCTGCAAACCTTTGTCAGCAGGGAGAATGATCCGCTGAATCCAATGGTCGTAACCGTCGGAACGGTAAAAGCTGGAAAACAATTCAACATTATTGCCGATTGCGTTGAAATGGAAGGTACCATAAGGACTTATGGTGTTGAAATGCGAGAAAAGGTACAAAATGAGCTTGGACGGATAGTTTCTCATACGGCTGAGGCTTTAGGCTGTAGGGCAAAGTTTATTAATACACCTATCGAGCCACCTGTTGTTAATAGTAATATTGAAATTAACGAAATTGCCAGGGATGCAGCTAAAGTTTTATACGGCGAAAATATTCTTAAGACCATGCCGAAAGTTATGGGCTCTGAAGATATGTCAATCCTGATGCAAAAGGTTCCCGGGGTTATGTGCTTTCTCGGTTATTATAACGAAGCATGCGGTTCTGTTTATCCGCTTCACTCAGAACGTTTTTGTGTTGACGAGACAATATTACCCAAAGGTGCCGCGCTTTATGCACAATTCGCACATGATTATTTGAAGAAAACTGCTGCGCAACCCGGAAAAGGGGGGCAAACCTTGTGAACATCAGAGAACTTGCAAAATTAGAAAAAGAATATATTATTAATCAGCGCCGTTTTTTTCATAAGCACCCGGAATTGTCCACGCAAGAGATCAATACTACAAGACAAATTGCCAAAGAGTTAGCTGATATGGGCATAGAAATCACTACTTTTGACAATTTTACAGGGCTCATTGGCACGATAAACGGCAGTAAGCCTGGCAAAACAGTTATGCTGCGTGCTGATATCGATGCACTGCCAATTAATGAGAACCCCAATAAAAACTATGCTTCCATGAATCCGGGCGTTATGCATGCTTGTGGGCATGACTGTCATATAGCGATGTTGCTGGGAGCAGCCAAGATATTATCTTCTCACAAAGAAGAGCTCGCTGGCACGGTAAAGCTATTGTTCCAGATGGGAGAGGAAATTGGCGTAGAATCACGGCATTATGTGGAAAACGGTTCTTTGGAGGGCGTAGACGCAATTTTTGGGATGCATATTTGGTCGCTGCTTGATTCAGGATTTGCGAACTTTGAAGACGGTGAGCGGATGGCTTCCAGTGACCGTTTTACCATTAAAATTATGGGAAGTTCCTCTCATGGCAGCGCACCGCAGGAAGGCAAAGATTCTATAGTGACAGCTGCAGCCATTGTCATGGCACTACAGACATTGGTTAGCCGCATCAATAACCCGCAGAATACCTTTGTGCTTTCCGTGGGCATGATGAATGGCGGCACACAGTTCAATATTTTGGCTGGCCAAACAGAATTGGTGGGCACGACCAGAACCTTTAACCGCGAGTTTAGAAAAACTTTGCCGAAGTTGATCAGCGATATGGCATCGTCAGTTGCTGAAGCTTACGGCTGCAAGGCTGAAACAGAGTATTGTTTTTTCCCAGGGCCGGTAATCAACGAACACGCAAATCTTAATAGAATTGCCAGGGAAGCTGTCACAAAGCAAATTGGTGAAAAAGCCCTGGTACATATGGATAAAATGATGAGTGCGGAAGATTTTTCTGTATATATGGAGAAGACGCCGGGAGTATATGGATTCCTCGGCGCCAGAAATAAAGATAAAGGCATTTGCTGCGTTCACCATCATCCTGATTTTGATGTAGACGAAGACGTGCTTCCTGATGGCACTGGTATTTATGCCCAATTCGCCGTAGACTTTTTAAAAACATCAGATTGAACCACTAGAATTAGGCCCGCAAGGGCCTTTTTTTATTGTGCATGTTAGGTTAACTTCTTGTGCAGTATAAAAAATGTGTGATTAAATATTTTATGCCTTGGCTTCGCTAAAGTCAAATCTTAACATCTTGAGTTCCAATAAAGGGGACAACTGTGGCATAAAAATGATATTTTCGGAAAATCAATACAATTTAAGCAGGAATAGAAAAACAATTGTCGAAGGCTTAAGGCGTTGTTTGAGCGTGGGATAAGAATTAGATTATGTATCGGAGTTGATAGTGTGTTCGTAGGACATAAAAGTGAAGACGGAAGAGAGCAACCATTGATTGAACATCTTAATAATACAGCTAAAACTACAGGTTGTTTTGCTGGGGAGTTTCGTGCCAAGGAAGTTGGCGAAATACTAGGTCTCTATCACGATATAGGAAAATATTCGGTTGCTTTTCAAAAAAGGATTTTAGAAGATGGTCCGAAGGTAGATCATTCAACGGCTGGTGCTATTGAGATTGCTAAAAACGGCTTGGGATTGCTAGGTTTTTGTATTGCCGGACATCATGCTGGATTGCCTGACGGAGGTTCACAAATTGATACTCGTGAAGAAGCAACAATGCACGCAAGACTAAAACGCGTTTTAACTGGTAATCTTGATTATATAGAATATAAAAAAGAAGTTGCTGTGATAAATAAAATGCCAGCTATGCCAAATTTAGATTTATTAGGTAATAAATTCTATGGCAAAGGATTTTTTATCAGGATGCTCTTTTCTTGCTTAGTTGATGCTGATTTTTTAGATACGGAAAAGTTTATGCTTAATAAGCAAGATGTTCGAGGACGTTTTGCGGATATTACTACTCTTTCAAAAAGACTGGAAAAACATATTGCTGGTTTTTGGCCACCACAGAATGAATTAAATGAAAAAAGATGTGATATTCTTAAAAACTGCATAGATAAGGCAGAAGAAAATCCTGGTCTTTTTAATTTGACGGTTCCAACTGGTGGAGGGAAAACGATTGCTTCGTTGTCTTTCGCACTAAAACACGCTGAAAAGTATCAAAAAAAGAGAGTTATATATGTAATACCTTATACTTCAATAATAGAGCAAAACGCTGAGGTGTTTAGCAAAATAGTTGGTGAAGAAAATGTTATTGAACACCATATGAACGTCGTTTATGAAGATGAAAATGAGGAAATAAATCCTAGACAATATATTAAAAAGTTGGCAACTGAAAATTGGGATGCACCAATAATTGTTACAACAAATGTCCAGTTTTTCGAATCATTACATTCAAACAAAACATCACGTTGCCGAAAACTGCATAATATAGCAAATAGTGTAATAATCTTTGATGAAGCGCAGATGTTTCCAGTTCAATATTTAAAGCCTTGTGTACGTTCAATTGCTGATTTAATTCAAAATTATGGAGTTACAGCTGTTTTGTGCAGCGCTACGCAACCGACACTTGATAAATTTTTTCCTGCAAAAGTAGTTGCAAAAGAAATTTGCAGCGAAGTTGAAAATCTTTATAAATATTTTCAACGTACGAGCTATGAAGCAATTAGTGATTTAGATCTTTGCGCTTTAACAAAAAGATTGAATAGAGAAAATCAAGTATTGTGTATAGTAAATACGAAAAAAGAGGCTCAAAACATTTTTGAATTGTTGGATGGAGAGAATTGTTTTCACTTGTCTACATTAATGTACCCTGAGCACAGAAAAAAGATACTAGGCAACATTAAAAAATGTTTGAAAGAAGGAATTACTTGTAGAGTGGTATCGACAAGTTTGATTGAGGCTGGGGTAGATATTGATTTTCCAATGGTTTATCGAGAAATTGCAGGTTTGGATAGCGTTATTCAAGCCGCTGGCCGTTGTAACCGTGAAGGTAAGAGGAAAGCTTGTGACAGCAAAGTGTTTATTTACCAATTGCTTGAAGAAAATGGCAAATCACTTAAGGCAAATAATCGTCAGGAAATAGAAATAACAAAAATTATTGAGAGAGAGTACCAAGATATTTCATCACCTGAAGCAATTGCAGCATATTTCAATAAGTTGCATGGGATAAAGGGTGAAGCTTTAGATAGTAAAGGAATTATTACTGAACTTGATTCTGGAAAATTCCCGTTTGCAAGGGTGAGCAAGGAATTTGTAATGATTGAAGACGTTACTAAGCCTATCCTTATTCCAGTAGAAGAGGAAGCGAAGGATATTGAACGAAGATTGAGGAATGGTGAACGAAGTAGAGGGTTATTGCGTCGAATGGGCAAGTATGTAGTGAATGTTTATGAGAAAGATTTTGAAAAACTATTTAACATTTATAAAGTTGAAAAATTAGATGAAACCGTTAATGTTTTAATTGATCTGTCCATATATGATGCATCAAAAGGGCTCATGATAAAAAACGAAGATGGTGAAGGTTTATTTACTTAAGGTTAAAAATAGCAGTATATAGATATTTGTATTATTGATTAATCCGTATACAAAGCTAGAAGATTATTAGAAAGGAGTGGTTTTTGCATGGGTTATGGAATTAAAGTCGAAGTGTGGGGAGCGGCAGCACTGTTTTCAAGACCGGAATTAAAAGTGGAAAGAGTGTCTTACGATGTGATTACACCATCGGCAGCAAGGGGAATACTTGATGCAGTGTATTTTCATCCTGGTATGCGTTGGGTAGTGGATAAAATTCATGTTCTGAGTCCAATTAAATTTACAAATATTCGTAGGAATGAGGTTAAGGCTAAAATTTCTGCTAGGAATGTTTCATCTGCTATGAAGGGGAGCAGTCAAGAACTATATCTTTGTACAAAGGACGAAATTCAGCAAAGAGCTTCTATGGTTTTGCAAAAAGTGCACTATGTTATTTTTGCTCATATAGTTATGACTGATAAAGCGAATAATAGCGACAATATAGGAAAATTTCTCGATATTGCAACAAGAAGACTCAGAAAAGGTCAATGCTATCATATGCCTTATTTTGGCTGCAGAGAATTCCCAGCTAACTTTAGATTATATGAATTTGATGAAGTTCCGACTTGTTATCCGAACATTGAAAAAGACCTTGGGTTTATGCTTTATGATATGGATTATACTGACCCTCAAGATATAAAACCTATCTTCTTCCGTGCCATTCTAAAAAATGGGGTTCTTGATCTCACTGATTGTGAGGTGCACCAATGATTTTACAAGCGCTGACAGAATATTATGAAGCTATGGCGAAGAAAAACGAAATTTCTAAATTGGGTTGGTGCAAGGCTAAAGTTTCTTTTGCTTTAAATATCAGTAAGGAAGGTGAACTTCTCAATATTATTTCTTTGAAAAATCTTAAAGAAAAAGGTAAAAAGAAAGTTGAAGAGGCACAAATTCTTGATGTCCCAGCACAACTAAAACGTTCAGGTTCGAATGCGCCGCCATATTTTTTGTGTGATAATACGAAGTATATGCTTGGATTGGAAATTAATAGAGACGAAGCTAAGGCTACAACAAAATCCATAGGGTGCTTTGAATTATTTAAAAAATATCATAAAGACATTTTAGGAGATGTTGGCTGTTATACCTCAAAGTCAATAATCAAATTTTTAGATCTTTGGAATCCAGTCAACTTTGATAAAAACAGTACATTTATGGACGCACTAGGTAATGGGATTGATGGTAATCTTGTATTTATGATTGATGGTAAACTGCCATATGCACAGAATGATTTTGATATCGCAAATAAATGGAATAGGTTGCAAGCGCTGACTAAGGATGACATCTACGGAAGATGTATCGTTACAGGAAAGTTTAGTAATATTGCTCGCATACACAATAGTGTGAAGGGTATTAGCACAGACAATCCTTCACCAAATGGTTGGACCCTTGTTGGAGTTGACAAAGAAGCTTTTGAGTCTTATGGAAAGACACAAGGCTACAATTCTCCCGTTAGCGAATATGCTGCATTTGCGTATACAACAGCGCTTAATAAACTATTGGCAGATAGGGAGCACAAAAAGATTGTTGGTGATACCACTATAGTTTACTGGTCAGAAACAGGTGAAAAAGAATATGAAAATGTCTTTAATGCTTTGGGTTTTGGGGAGGAAACAGGATTAACTGATTGCGATCTTGATGCTGTATTTACTAAAATCGCTAAAGGTGAACAAATTGAGATAAATAATGTTTTGCTTGATGGTGAAAAAAAGTTTTATGTTCTGGGACTGGCACCAAATGCAGCAAGGTTATCAGTTAGGTTTTTCCTAGTTAATAAATTCGGTAATTTCGTGGCAAATCTAAAGAAACACTACGATCAGTTGAATATAGTAAAGCCAAGTTATGATAAGTGGGAAAATTTGCCATTATGGGTTTTATTGCAAGAAACGATTAATAAAAACTCGCGTAATAAAGCGGCTTCTCCATTATTGGCAGGGTCAGTGACTCGAGCTGTGCTTGCAGGAATGCCTTATCCTGCGTTACTTATGCAAAGCGTATTGCTTAGAATTAGAGCCGATCAAGATGATGCTGATAAGCATGCATATAAAATAAATCGTGCTAGGGCGGCAATTGTTAAGGCTTGCTTATTGAGAAATTATAATTTGGAGGAGGTTATAACAGTGTCGTTGAATGAGCAAAGTTCAAACACGGCGTATGTATTAGGTAGGTTATTTGCAGTATTGGAGGCTGTACAGGAAGTTGCTAATCCAGGAATTAACACTACGATTAAGAATCGATACTTTAATTCTGCATGTGCAACGCCGTCAGTCGTTTTTCCTATTTTGTTAAAACTAAGTAACCATCATTTGAGAAAAATTGAAAGAGGATTGGGAGTATATTACGAAAAACAAATAGGAGAATTGCAAAATAAAATAGCTATGAACGAACATCCATTGCCTTTGCATATGAGACTTGAAGAGCAAGGTATATTTATTTTGGGCTACTACCATCAAACACAGAAGAGATATGAAAAAAAGGGGGAAAAGTAAAATGGCAGAAACAATTAAAAATAGGTATGAATTTGTTGTGCTTTTTGACGTAGAAAACGGTAATCCAAACGGTGATCCTGACGCAGGTAACATGCCGCGCATTGATCCGGAAACTGGTTACGGAATTGTTACGGACGTATGTTTAAAACGCAAAATCAGAAATTATGTTGAAACTGTTTGCGATGTTAAAACAGGATATAGAATTTATATAAAAGAAAATGTACCCCTGAATAGGAGCGACAAAGAAGCGCTTGAATATAATGGGATTAAAAATGAAGATCAATTGAAGGAAGCAAAGAAAAAGGACCCTGGTATTGACAAAGAAATATGCAAATTCATGTGTAGCAATTTCTTCGATATTCGCACTTTTGGTGCGGTTATGACTACTTTTGTTAAGGCTGCCTTGAATTGTGGACAGGTTCGTGGTCCTGTTCAATTAGGCTTTGCACGTAGCATAGACCCAATAGTTGCTCAGGAAGTTACAATTACTCGTGTTGCAATTGCTACAGAAGCTGACGCTGAAAATAAAAAAACTGAAATGGGCCGCAAATTTATAGTTCCGTATGCGCTTTATCGAGTTGAGGGGTATGTATCTGCAAATTTAGCAAAACGTACAGAATTCTCAGAAGATGATTTAAGCTTGTTGTGGGAGAGTGTCATCAATATGTTTGAACATGACCATTCTGCCGCAAGAGGAAAAATGTCCGTGCGTGAATTAGCTGTTTTCAAACATGATAGTGAACTTGGTAATGCGCCTGCGTATAAATTATTTGATACTATTACGATAAATCGAAAAGATGAATCGATGCCTGCACGCTGTTACAAGGATTACGAAGTTTCTGTCGACATGACAAATTTACCTTCGGGAGTAACTTGTACGCGAATGATATGAAAGAATATGACGAAGATGAGTATTTGCTAATTTCGGGAATTCAGCATTTTTGCTTCTGTCGCCGGCAATGGGCGTTAATTCATATTGAAAATCAATGGCAAGAAAATTTAAAAACTGTTGAAGGTAACATTGCGCACGAAAGATGCCATGATGCCAACTTGAATGAAAAGAGAAAAGATTTGCTGACAAGTAGAGGATTACGTGTATTTTCCAAAACGATGGGCGTAACTGGTCAGTGTGATGTGGTTGAATTCGTGCAAGCTGATCAAGGAACAATAATTTTCGGCCGTAACGGACTTTGGCAAGTCTATCCCATTGAATATAAGCGCGGCAAAGAAAAAATCATAGATGCAGACCGCTTACAGGTTTGTTGTCAGGCAATGTGTTTGGAAGAAATGTTTTCGTGTCATATTGAAAAAGCAGGGTTGTTTTATTGTGAAACTCATCGCAGAGAAGAGCTGGAAATATCAATGGACCTACGAACAAAAACAATAGCTATGCTTGAAGAGATGCATCAATATTATAAGAGGGGATACACACCCAAAGTTAGGCCAAATCAGGGGTGTAGGTCATGTTCTTTGTCTGAAGTCTGCTTGCCGAAGTTGTGTAAATATCCTTCTGTTGATTCTTATTACCAAAACTATTTAAAAGGAGTCGATGAATAATGCGACATCTTTTGAATACACTATTTGTTTTATCTCCAGAAGCATATATTGCTTTAGAGAATGAAAATGTTGTTATTCATAAAGAGGATGTTATTGCTGGCAGATTCCCTCTTCACACACTAGAACAGATTGCCTATTTTGGTTATAAAGGTGCAAGCCCTGCTCTTATGGGTGCATGTGCGAAACGTGAAATAGGTCTATCCTTTTTTACACCAAATGGTAAATTTTTGGCAAGAGTGTGCGGAATAACGCATGGTAATGTTTTATTGCGGAAGAAGCAGTATCGTATAGCAGATGATGAGGAAGCAAGTTGTCTTATCGCAAGAAATTTTGTGGTTGGTAAGATTCTTAATGCCAGAAGTGTAATTGAAAGAGCCAAACGAGATCATCCTATGAGCCTGGATTTAGAAAAAATTAAAGTAGTCAGCAGAGAACTCTTTAACGCTGCAAATTATGCAATATGCTGTAAAGACTTAAATATTTTAAGAGGGATCGAGGGCGAGGCGGCAAGAGAATACTTTAGTATTCTTAACGATTTAATACTACAAAATAAAACTGAATTTTATTTTGATGGCAGGGTGAAACGGCCGCCATTGGACAAATTTAACGCAATGCTTTCATTTGTCTATACTCTTTTAACTCATGATTGTGCTTCAGCATTAGAAGGGGTAGGCCTAGATTCTTATGTCGGTTTTATGCATAGAGATCGCCCCGGAAGATCTTCGCTTGCTCTTGATTTAATGGAAGAGCTAAGAAATATTTACGCTGATCGCTTTGTTTTAACGTTAATTAACAACAGAGTTATTACAGGAAAAAATTTTATCCAACAAGAAAGCGGAGCTGTTCTGCTAACGGAAGCAGGAAGAAAATCGATTTTAACAGAATGGCAAAATCGAAAACAAGATGTTATTACACATCCATTTTTAGGCGAGAAAATCGCATGGGGGTTAGTGCCGCATGTTCAGGCATTACTTTTATCAAGATTTTTACGTGATGACTTAGACGGATATCCGGCTTTTTTGTGGAAATGAGATGATGCTTTGTTAATATTAATTACTTATGATGTTAGTACCGAAGATCCCGCGGGACGGAAAAGATTAAATATTATTGCAAAACACTGTGTTAAATATGGGCAAAGAGTTCAAAATTCTGTTTTCGAATGCATTCTCGATGAGGCTCAATACAGGAGCGTGCAGCATATATTGGTATCTCTGATGGACAAAGAAAAAGACAGCCTTAGGTTTTACAATTTAGGTAATAAATATAAGACTAAGGTAGACCATTTTGGAATAAAAGACTCTTATGCCATAGATGAAGCTTTAATAGTATAGTGCGAACATATATCAATCATTTTTTCTAAATAAGTTCGCAATTAGTATTGAAGTAGTTTTTTTCAGCTAAGACAAGGTTATCTAGCTTACAATTATTCTTTGTGTTGCGTTCTTAATAATAGGTTCGCAAAAGATGCCTTAATAATACTGAATTTTACAGGCCTTTTTAATAGAAGTGTCGCACCCCGCGCGGGTGCGTGGATTGAAATCAATCGTCTTTAGAGACACGTTTACAAGGTATCGGTCGCACCCCGCGCGGGTGCGTGGATTGAAATTATTTTGGAAACAACCACTTAAAAATTAAATATGGTCGCACCCCGCGCGGGTGCGTGGATTGAAATCAGTGGAATATATAAGGCACGCCGATATTATAAGTCGCACCCCGCGCGGGTGCGTGGATTGAAATTCTACGTCGGTATTGATATAGAAATCTGTATCGTGTCGCACCCCGCGCGGGTGCGTGGATTGAAATTAAAAGATGCGCCAAAGAGTACGGAGAAGGACCGGTCGCACCCCGCGCGGGTGCGTGGATTGAAATGTCTAATCCATGGGCGACGATAACAAAGACCGTCGGGTCGCACCCCGCGCGGGTGCGTGGATTGAAATTCGTTGGGAAGATGGCAATATTGCCAATATGAAAAGGTCGCACCCCGCGCGGGTGCGTGGATTGAAATCAAATAGTGTTGGCAACCCAATGATCCGCAGGCAGTCGCACCCCGCGCGGGTGCGTGGATTGAAATTAGATATACTCGTGAAGATAATATTAATTCCTATGTCGCACCCCGCGCGGGTGCGTGGATTGAAATCATTTGAAGCCAAATTTTCGCATTAGCAGCCGGAGTCGCACCCCGCGCGGGTGCGTGGATTGAAATTTCTAAGCGTAATTTACGTGCTAAAATTCCTCGTGTCGCACCCCGCGCGGGTGCGTGGATTGAAATAAAAAAACCTTATCAGGTAAATCATGACCAAAAAGTCGCACCCCGCGCGGGTGCGTGGATTGAAATAATATAAGGACCAACATTTTTAGTACCATCAGTCAAGTCGCACCCCGCGCGGGTGCGTGGATTGAAATGCGTCTCTGAGCAACGCGCTCTCCAATGCGCTCTGGGTCGCACCCCGCGCGGGTGCGTGGATTGAAATAAAGATTATTTGCAAGCAAAAGAATTACCGATCAGTCGCACCCCGCGCGGGTGCGTGGATTGAAATCAAAGTATACATTGCTTCGTAAACGTAATGCATTAGTCGCACCCCGCGCGGGTGCGTGGATTGAAATTTGCTATGCTGCCGCCCTTGGTTAATATTGAAACGGTCGCACCCCGCGCGGGTGCGTGGATTGAAATCAATAATACTGACAGCCTTTTATGATTTAGTTCAGGTCGCACCCCGCGCGGGTGCGTGGATTGAAATTGTTAACGTTAGTTTCGCCAATTACTGCTTTTTCGTCGCACCCCGCGCGGGTGCGTGGATTGAAATATGAACGTCGTACTCTCTATTATTGACCGTACCGTGTCGCACCCCGCGCGGGTGCGTGGATTGAAATATCGTCGACTATCTTGCTTTCGTAATCTTGGAAAGTCGCACCCCGCGCGGGTGCGTGGATTGAAATAATGCTGAGTGTTTTAACGGATGTTTTACCATCGTCGCACCCCGCGCGGGTGCGTGGATTGAAATCTGCTTTACTTCTTTAAGCTGTCTATCGTGATCAAGTCGCACCCCGCGCGGGTGCGTGGATTGAAATAAAATAAAATACGCCCTGGCCTATAGGCCAGAGCGTCGCACCCCGCGCGGGTGCGTGGATTGAAATTGCGTTTGCGCTTTCAGATTCATCTTTCTTTTTTGTCGCACCCCGCGCGGGTGCGTGGATTGAAATCGGTTGGCATTATTGTGTTTGTAGATATATTTTTGGTCGCACCCCGCGCGGGTGCGTGGATTGAAATTCAGGTAGTCCACACATTTTTGCATGTACTCCAAGTCGCACCCCGCGCGGGTGCGTGGATTGAAATTCGAAAATAATATTGTAACTGCACGGAGTCCATGTCGCACCCCGCGCGGGTGCGTGGATTGAAATTGCGATACCAGTATTTCGGGAACATCGTGTAGAGTCGCACCCCGCGCGGGTGCGTGGATTGAAATCCGTACCAGTTTTCAATGCTGAGTGTTTTAACGGGTCGCACCCCGCGCGGGTGCGTGGATTGAAATCATGTTGTAACCTCCATGGATTATTTACCGGTGTGTCGCACCCCGCGCGGGTGCGTGGATTGAAATCGTAATGTTGCTAATCGCTGATTGCCCATCTCTTGTCGCACCCCGCGCGGGTGCGTGGATTGAAATTTAAATCAATCATTTAAAACGGATATTTTTACCGGTCGCACCCCGCGCGGGTGCGTGGATTGAAATAGCGGTATAAGTACCATCTGGAGTAGCTTTTTCAGTCGCACCCCGCGCGGGTGCGTGGATTGAAATATCCAGGAGCCTGTAAGACTCTGTTCGAAGCTCTTGGTCGCACCCCGCGCGGGTGCGTGGATTGAAATCCTCATGCCCGCAGGCATATTTTAAATTATATTGTCGCACCCCGCGCGGGTGCGTGGATTGAAATTTTAATTTCTTTTTCATGGGTTACCAACGCTTGTGTCGCACCCCGCGCGGGTGCGTGGATTGAAATAAAACATTATTAGTTAAAGCAGAGAAACCAGTAAGTCGCACCCCGCGCGGGTGCGTGGATTGAAATTATCACCAATACTACTCTCAACGAAATCATCTTTGGTCGCACCCCGCGCGGGTGCGTGGATTGAAATAGGAAACGCTAACAACTTCTCTCCTGTAATTGCAGTCGCACCCCGCGCGGGTGCGTGGATTGAAATAATGCACTATATAAAGTTGTTTTAACGTTTAGCATGTCGCACCCCGCGCGGGTGCGTGGATTGAAATTACTACAATTCGGTCAAATGTCACATAGTCGTCGCGTCGCACCCCGCGCGGGTGCGTGGATTGAAATTACTACAATTCGGTCAAATGTCACATAGTCGTCGGTCGCACCCCGCGCGGGTGCGTGGATTGAAATTTCACCATATTCACCACATCCGAAAAAGCGAATACGTCGCACCCCGCGCGGGTGCGTGGATTGAAATCAAGATAATAAACATTCCCTCGCCACGTAATGGTTGTCGCACCCCGCGCGGGTGCGTGGATTGAAATGGATAGTTGCGTCCACCGCTTGTGAATGATTCCAGTCGCACCCCGCGCGGGTGCGTGGATTGAAATCATTGTACCCGTTGCAAAATCAATATAAAATAGCGTCGCACCCCGCGCGGGTGCGTGGATTGAAATCTCGAAGTAAGACGTTGTAAGCGGCTTCTGCTATTGTCGCACCCCGCGCGGGTGCGTGGATTGAAATATCTACGTTGATTGGCGGTCCAACCTGTTCAAATGGTCGCACCCCGCGCGGGTGCGTGGATTGAAATACGGGAGTTAATAAAAACGCTCACAACAAGGATGGTCGCACCCCGCGCGGGTGCGTGGATTGAAATAGAGTACAGCAAAAATATACATTTTTACGATGGGTCGCACCCCGCGCGGGTGCGTGGATTGAAATCAGTGGGAGCTTAAAAATGCAATTGAAAAAGAAAGTCGCACCCCGCGCGGGTGCGTGGATTGAAATTGCCATCTACGCTGATACTGTTACCCTCAACAAGTCGCACCCCGCGCGGGTGCGTGGATTGAAATAAGAAGTAATTAATACTGATAAAAATGGCATGATGTCGCACCCCGCGCGGGTGCGTGGATTGAAATTTTGATCGCAAATATATTGAAGCAAAAATAAATGAGTCGCACCCCGCGCGGGTGCGTGGATTGAAATAAAAGCTAAGGGCGGTAAGCCGGTAAATAAAAACGTCGCACCCCGCGCGGGTGCGTGGATTGAAATTTGGACCGCAAGAGCGACAAATCCGGCAGCAATAGTCGCACCCCGCGCGGGTGCGTGGATTGAAATTTCTATTTCAATTTCGAGTTTTTGTATTCGCCGCGTCGCACCCCGCGCGGGTGCGTGGATTGAAATTACATCCAATGAAGCAGTTGTCATGAGCCCAATAGTCGCACCCCGCGCGGGTGCGTGGATTGAAATTTCAGTATGGTTGTCAATTATAGTCAAGCCCCGGTCGCACCCCGCGCGGGTGCGTGGATTGAAATGGGTGGCGGCAGCAAAGAATAATGAAAAATCCCGTCGCACCCCGCGCGGGTGCGTGGATTGAAATTCGGAAACCACAGTAAGACGGAGAGTCAAACTGTGTCGCACCCCGCGCGGGTGCGTGGATTGAAATTATGAAAAACCAAAGATGCCACGCTTTTGGACAAGTCGCACCCCGCGCGGGTGCGTGGATTGAAATCTTAATATGGGCGGCACAGTTACGGCGGCAATACTGTCGCACCCCGCGCGGGTGCGTGGATTGAAATCATTGCTGGGAGTGTGGACGCTCTGCCCATTGGGTCGCACCCCGCGCGGGTGCGTGGATTGAAATTAATTCAAGTAAATCATAGCGGAGAAAACTTCGTCGCACCCCGCGCGGGTGCGTGGATTGAAATAATAATCCAGAGTTTGGCGAAATAAGGACTATAGGTCGCACCCCGCGCGGGTGCGTGGATTGAAATTTTTTGATTGCTAGATGTGATGGTAAACCAATAGTCGCACCCCGCGCGGGTGCGTGGATTGAAATGATAAAAAAGTATCCGTGACAACAAAAACAGACGTCGCACCCCGCGCGGGTGCGTGGATTGAAATTTCAGGGGATTATCATACAGTTTTGACTTATGACAGTCGCACCCCGCGCGGGTGCGTGGATTGAAATAAATCATCCGAAGCCCATTGGTAACGATGTTGATAGTCGCACCCCGCGCGGGTGCGTGGATTGAAATAAATAAGAAATCAAATCACAATCTGATACCACCAGTCGCACCCCGCGCGGGTGCGTGGATTGAAATTGCTTATGCTAATGTTGACTATCAGGATGCTTACGTCGCACCCCGCGCGGGTGCGTGGATTGAAATTAATAGATATATGTTACATTTTTATATTGATTTTGTCGCACCCCGCGCGGGTGCGTGGATTGAAATAAAGTAGGAACAGAAGCAAAATCCTGAGCAAGATGGTCGCACCCCGCGCGGGTGCGTGGATTGAAATAACAAAGGAATGATTAAAACCATTATAACTACCACGTCGCACCCCGCGCGGGTGCGTGGATTGAAATCTTGGCCTCAGCGTGGTCCTGCCGTTAATCTTCCGTCGCACCCCGCGCGGGTGCGTGGATTGAAATAATTTTTGTTTCATGATAACCTTCCGGCAGAATTGTCGCACCCCGCGCGGGTGCGTGGATTGAAATAGCGGGTTATTTCTTCATGCGCAACCCGGATCCAAGTCGCACCCCGCGCGGGTGCGTGGATTGAAATCCCTGAATCCCTCACAATCCCTGCAAGTGCTCTAGTCGCACCCCGCGCGGGTGCGTGGATTGAAATTCATGAACCTGATGGAAGATATTGACGGCAAACTGGTCGCACCCCGCGCGGGTGCGTGGATTGAAATAGTATCTATGTTGGTATTACTAATTACTAATTGGTCGCACCCCGCGCGGGTGCGTGGATTGAAATAGGATGATGTTAATCAGCTTGTAGAGGCATTAGGGTCGCACCCCGCGCGGGTGCGTGGATTGAAATTTTCGACTAATGTAAGATGTGGATTTATTAATAAGTCGCACCCCGCGCGGGTGCGTGGATTGAAATAATTATTGATATTGCTTCCATAACCCCGAACCCTGGTCGCACCCCGCGCGGGTGCGTGGATTGAAATTCTTACAATGATCTGTTTAATAATCGCGTCACCGCGTCGCACCCCGCGCGGGTGCGTGGATTGAAATATGGCCGACAAAGCCGAGGCTGAAAAGTTTGGCCGTCGCACCCCGCGCGGGTGCGTGGATTGAAATTCGGAACAAACAAAAGGAAACTACATGCAACTGTTGTCGCACCCCGCGCGGGTGCGTGGATTGAAATAACAAGAGAGCTGCTTCGACACTACTGCCTTTAGTCGCACCCCGCGCGGGTGCGTGGATTGAAATAACAAGAGAGCTGCTTCGACACTACTGCCTTTAGTCGCACCCCGCGCGGGTGCGTGGATTGAAATATCAGGGACTATGTCAATAGTGTTGGCATAAACGCAGGTCGCACCCCGCGCGGGTGCGTGGATTGAAATGTTTATTTTGTTCATTCTCTTCCACTTCATCGGCGTCGCACCCCGCGCGGGTGCGTGGATTGAAATATTGCGGTAGGCTTGTGACTACCTTTAGCCGCATGTCGCACCCTTCGCTGGTGCGTGGATTGAAATACAGAAATAAAAATAATTGCTATCGCTGGGGTGCGTGGATTGAAACAAAGTTCGCTGGACTGCTCCTGAAGCAAAGCTGTTGTCGCACCCTGCGCGGGTGTGTGGATTGAAATTATTTGGGATACAAAACACCGACAGTCTACTGGCGTCGCACCTCTCATGGGTGCGTGGATTGAAATAAACCTCGGCACTCCTGCGGCTACTACGCTACCGTCGCACCCCACATGGGGGGTGTGTATTGAAATTATGTTGGTTTAAACATTTGGTTTGTCCAAATGCTTCTAATCTTGGTTAATATATTTTTAATTTTAGTCATTTTTTAAAAGAGAAATAAGAACAATTATTGTAGTATAATAAGTATTATCAATTATCTTTCTTATTTGGAGGTGTTGCTTTGGATTTTGTTGCTCTTGATTTTGAAACAGCGAATGCTGATCCTGCCAGTGCTTGCTCGGTAGGTATTGTTACGATAAAGAATAATATAGTGGTAGATGAATATTATAGTCTTATCAAACCCAGACAGATGACTTTTGACAGCAGTAATATTCAGGTCAATGGGATTACGCCAGCGATGGTGGAGAATGCAGCGAACTTTTCTGATGTATGGACGGAGATGGCGAAAAGGCTGGAGTGTCAAACCGTGGCTGCTCATTACGCAGCTTTTGACATCAAAGTATTAAAGGCTTCCCTTGATGATTATAATTTGGATTATCCGGCAATCCGGTATGTTTGCAGCTGGATTATCGGCAAAGCTGTCTGGCCCGAGTTAATGAGCTATCGTCTTGATGTGCTTGCTAAACGCATTGGCTTCCAATTCACTCATCATAATGCCTTGGAGGATGCGAGGGCGTGTGCGATGGTTCTCCTAAAGGAGTGTGAGGATTCCGGTATCGTATCTTTTGAGGAAATGGCCCAAAAATATAAATTCAGTATCGGCAATATTGCACCACAAGTAAGGCTTTTTTGAGCGTGGCATAAAATGTATAAATATGTTTGCAAACGATAATTATAATTAAATGAGAATTTTCCCTAAAATGAAATTTTTGGCAAAAAGTGTTATACTAGGTTTGTGTGATAGTGCATAAACTTTGTTTAGCAGGAGGTGCTGAAATATGGAAGAAATAATGAATGCGGTTACACATGGAATAGGTGCTGTAGCGGCAGCAATAGGACTGGTTTTTCTGGTGCTGTTGGCTTATGAATATGGTAGTGTGTGGCATGTTGTAAGTTTCAGCATCTATGGTGCTACTTTGTTCTTAATGTATCTTATGTCGACCTTGTATCATAGTTTTCGCAATGAAAGGGTCAAAAGCTTATTTAAGATTTTTGATCATTCGGCTATATATCTGCTGATTGCAGGGACCTATACTCCCTTTGCTTTAATTATTCTGCATGGTTGGCTGGGCTGGACAATGCTTGGCATCATCTGGAGTCTGGCGCTTGTTGGTATCGTGCTTACCTGCTTTTACGTGAATAGATTTCACAAGTTATCGACTTTGTGCTATGTATTAATGGGGTGGCTGATTGTTATCTGCATTAAGCCGATGCTGGAGCGCCTCGATACAATGGGCATGATATGGCTGGCTGTTGGCGGCTTGTTTTACAGTGTGGGCGCGATTTTCTATTTGCTGAAGAGGATGCCGTACAATCACGCTGTTTGGCATTTGTTCGTTATGGCGGGCAGTGCTTTCCAGTTTTTTGCAGTGCTGTACTATGTGTTGCCTGTAGCAGTTTAAGGTAAAAGAAAAAATACCTGGCTTTGTTTTTACAAAGCCAGGTATTTTTGTTTTTACTTATGTTCTTTAATTTTTTCGAAGGCTACAGCGAGCATCAGTTTAATGCGGTTCAGCTGATTTACTTCACTTGCTCCTGCATCGCAGTCGATAGGCACTATATTGGCTTGTGGGTAGGAATGAAGCAGTTCACGAATCATTCCCTTGCCGACGATATGGTTAGGCAGACAGCCGAATGGCTGCAGGCAGATGATGTTATTAATGCCATGTTTGATCAGAGAAATCATTTCTGCTGTCAGGAGCCAGCCCTCGCCGGTTATGTTGCCTAGTGAAACGTGATCTTTTGCCAAGGCAATCAATTCTTTGAGAGATTCTGGTGGATTGAAGTTTTTGCTGCTATTCAGTGCTTTTTCCAAAGTATTGCGATATTGTTCAACAATATGGATGAAAATTCGGGATTTAATTTTATTGGCAAAAGTCCCGGCAAGCAGTTTATATTTGACGCAGTCATCATAGGCAGTGTAGAGGAAAAAGTTGATTAAGTCCGGTACTATGACCTCTGCTCCTTCTTCTTCCAGAGTCTGCACGATATGACCGTTAGCAATGGCGTGATATTTTACTAGTATTTCGCCGACCAGACCTACTTTTGGCTTGTCATTTTGAGGTTTCAGCGGCAGATTATCAAAGTCACGGACAATCCCAAAAATATTTTTCTTAAACTGCCAGCGGTTACATTTTAGCAAGTCATAACGACATTTTTCAGACCATTTTTCGTAGAGCTCGTTCGCGGAATTGAGCACAAGCTCATAGGGGCGGACATGCTGCATTACACGCATCAACAAGTCACCATAAGTAATAGCCATCAGCAGTCTGTCCATGGTTCCGATAGAAACTTTAAACTCACCGGAGTCTTTGCCGCACAAAGAGAATACCGGCACTTTAGTCATCCCACTATCTTTTAGTGCCTTGCGCATCAAGGCTACATAGTTCGTGGCACGGCAGCCGCCACCAGATTCAAAAAGCAGGATGGAGGTATGTTCTGGATCATACTGCCCGGAAGTCAGAGCTTGCAATAGTTGCCCGATAGTGATGATTGAGGGGTAGCAGATATCGTTATTGACAAATTTCAGCCCCAAGTCTACGGCTCTTTTGTCCGGCAGAGGAGGTATGACTAGTTGATAGCCGGAGCCGGCAATAGCGGCTTGCAGAAATTGAAAATGAATTGGAGACATTTGCGGTGCCAGAATGGTGTGCGTTTTTTTCATGGATTTTTTGAAAGTTGGCCAGTGGTCATGCGGATTTTCTTTATTTTCCGCATTAGAAACTGTAGTGCGTACTTTCAAAGCGGCCAGAAGTGAACGTATACGTATACGAGCAGCGCCGAGATTGTTGATTTCATCTAGTTTAATAGCTGTATAAAGTTTATGATTGGCCTCCAGCAATTCTTTGACCTGATCCATGGTAATGGCATCAAGTCCGCAACCGAAGGAATTCAGCTGAATCAGTTCCAAATCAGGTCTTTTGGCTACCAGAGACGCTGCAGCATAGAGACGGGAGTGATACATCCACTGATCCATGACACGGATTGGCCGCGGTGTCTTTGCCAGATGGCAAATAGAGTCTTCTGACAGAATGGCAAGGCCGTAGGATTGTATTAGTTCCGGCAGGCCATGGTTGATTTCAGGGTCAATGTGATAAGGACGACCGGTCAGGACAATACCTGGAGTCTTTGTACGCGTAATATAATCAAGAACTTGTTCGCCTTTACGGTGAATATCATCTTTGTAATTACTTAATTCCAGATACGCGGCTTTAACAGCATCCGCAATTTCCGTCTGTGGAATACTTTCCTTCTTGAGTTCTTGAACCATCCTTTTTTCTAATCGCTCAGGATTATCAAGCGGCAGGAAAGGTTCGATATACTCAATATTTTTCTCTGAGAGAATTTTCATATTGGCGCGAATGTTCTCCGCATAGGAAGTTACTACCGGACAATTGTAATTGTTATCCGCCGTCATATCTTCTTTAATATTATAAGGGATGCAGGGATAGAATATCTTGGTAACGCCTTGATCAACAAGGTCAATAATATGTCCATGCACCATTTTTGCAGGATAGCAGAGAGAATCGGAAGGAATAGTTTCCAAGCCTTGCTCATAGAGAGCACGGGAAGATTTATGGGAAAGAATTACTCTGTAACCGAGCTTGGTGAAGAAAGTAAACCAAAAGGGGTAATCTTCATACATGTTGAGCACTCTGGGGATGCCAATAGAACCTTTCGGAGCTTCAGCGGCGGGCAAAGGTTCGTAATTAAAGACGCGATCCAGTTTGTAGGCATAGAGGTTAGGTACAGGATTCTTTGGCAGCGCTTTGCCAAGGCCGCGCTCACAGCGATTGCCAGTCTGGTATTTAGTACCGTTAGGAAATTTTAAGGACGTAATGAGGCAATGATTGCCGCAAATGCCGCAGCGGTAACTTGTGCGGTTAATAGAAAAATCATTTAATTCATCTGCAGGTAAAATAGAAGAGCGTGCTTCTTGGGGTGCATTTTCTTTAGCTAAAAGTGCAATTCCATAAGCCCCCATAAGCCCAGCTATATCCGGTCTTACTACTTCGCATTGGAGAAGGTTTTCCAGAGCACGCAAAACAGCATCGTTGTAGAAAGTACCACCTTGTACAACTATTTTACTTCCAAGCTCTTCGGTATTTTTGATGCGGATTACTTTAAATAACGCGTTCTTAATGACTGAAATTGCGATGCCGGCAGAAATATCACCGACCTTGGCACCTTCTTTTTGAGCTTGTTTAACTTTAGAATTCATAAAAACCGTGCAGCGGGTACCGAGATCAACTGGATGAGCCGATGAGATGGCTGTTTTGGCAAATTCTTCAACGGTCATGCCAAGCGATTGTGAGAAGTTGCTGATGAATGAACCACAGCCTGAAGAACAGGCTTCGTTCAACTTAATGGAATCTATGACACCATCTTTAACAGTAAAACTCTTCATATCCTGACCGCCGATGTCGATAACGAAGGTCACTCCCGGCTGGAAAGTTTCGGCAGCACGGAAATGAGCAACTGTTTCAACTTCGCCCATGTCAGCCTGTAAGGCGGCCTGTACCATTTTTTCACCGTAGCCGGTAACACCTGCGTAGGCAATATAAGTATCTTTGTTAAGGTGTGAATACATTCTTTGCAGAGCTGTAACAGCAGATATTAACGGACGGCCTTGGTTGCTCCCGTAATCTGAGTATAATAAATCACCGGCACTATTGATTAGTGTCAGTTTTGTTGTAGTTGAGCCAGCGTCAATGCCCAGATAGGTCGGACCTACATGAGCTGCCAGGTCGGCTCTTTTAACTTTGTGGGCCGCATGGCGGGAACAGAAAATCTCGTACTCTTCTGCGTTCGCAAAAAGCGGTGGTAAATTATTTATACTAACGCCCGAAACGTTAAAAATTTTCAGGTTATTTGCGAGGTCATTATAATTAATGGTTGACCCGGAATGAGCCCATATTGCTCCGAGAGCAATAAAATAAGGCGAAGAGTCAGGTGCAATTGCCTGGTCTTCAGGAATATTCAGCGTCTTGAGGAATAAAGTCCGCAGTTCGGAAAGGAAAAACAAAGGGCCCCCGAGGAAGGCCAAAGGAGCCTTAATGGGGCGGCCTTGAGCAAGACTTCCAATCGTCTGGTTGACGACTGCTTGCAGAATTGAGGCAGCTATATCTTCTTTTACGACACCATCATTCATAAGTGCCTGCACATCGGTTTTGGCAAAAACACCACAGCGTGAGGCGATAGGATGAATAGTCTTAGCACTTTTTGCCATTTCATTCAGACCTGATGCATCTGTATTAAGCAATGTTGCCATATGGTCGATGAAAGAACCAGTACCACCAGCGCAGACCCCATTCATGCGTTGCTCCATATTGTCATAGAAATAAGTAATTTTCGCATCTTCGCCGCCAAGCTCAATTGCAGTATTAGTAGAGGAAAGATATTTCCTGATGCCTGCTGTGCAAGCGATAACCTCCTGTACGAAAGGCAAATGCAAACCATCAGCAAGGCCTATACCGGCAGAACCTGTGACAATAACCGTAAATAATGAATCAGACAAAACTGAGCGAGCAGATTCCAAAATGCCTGAAAAGGCCCTGGGGATATCAGAGAAGTGCCTTTGATATTGATGAAATAAAATATTTTCAGTTTCATCTACTATTACTAGTTTTATTGTTGTAGACCCGATGTCTACGCCAACGCGCAATTGTTTCATGAAAAATCACCCACCTGTCGCTGTTACAAAAAGGTTGCTTAGAACCTTTTGAGTAGTATTGCAATATTTTTCGAAAAACGACTGAATCGAACAGTTAATGGGTACAAACTACAGGCTTCCAATCCCATTGTGTGGGGGTTTTCGGGCTGTTATTTATGTGCCTCACTTTAATATAAGACTACTTTAATAATTTGTCAAAATAATATTTATTTTCATAAAAACGTGAATTTTTATAAGTGCAAAAGACACTAAGTGGCATTTTTGCGGAAATTTAAAAATTTCTTAAAAGATAATAATTATTTTCTACTTTATATTATAGAACTTTTGAGTTACAATGTATATGTAATACCTAGTGTTTCAGTATTTATTGAAAGGTTGGAGGGAGTAATATGGAAAAAACATTTTGGAGCGCTGTTATAGGCAGAAGAAGCATTTATGCACTTGGTAACGAAAAAATTGTTGCTGAAGATAAAATTGAAGAAATTTTAACTGATGCTTTGCTGCATACACCATCACCATTTAATTCACAAAGCACCAGATTGGTGCTTTTGTTTAACGAAGAACATAAAAAACTTTGGCAAATAACGCTTGAAGAGTTGAAAAAGAAGGTTTCGCCTGAACAATTTGAACAAACGGCAAATAAAATTAATGGCTGTTTTGCTTCCGGATACGGCACTGTGTTATTTTTCGAAGAAAGAAAAATAGTGGATCATCTCTGCAATAGTTTTCCTTCTTATGCTGATCGTTTTCCACATTGGTCACAGCACACCAATGCCATGCATCAGTTTGTAATCTGGACAGCCTTGGAGGCTGAAGGCCTTGGGGCATCTTTGCAACACTACAATCCCTTAATTGATGAGGAACTTCGTAAGAACTGGAATATACCGGAGAGCTGGCAGTTGATTGCTCAGATGCCTTTTGGAAAAATTTTGGCACCTGCCGGTGATAAAGAGTTTGGCAAGATTGACGACAGATTAAAAATTTTCAAATAGAAAAGGCAACTAAAAAACGACCTCGGATTTTTTCTTCCGAGGTCGTTTTTATGTCTCATATTATTTTTCTGAAAGATATTTGTTGACTGCTGCTGCAGCTTTTCGTCCTTCGGCAATTGCCCAGACTACAAGGCTTTGACCGCGTCTGGCATCACCGGCAGCAAAAATTCCTTCTACAGAGGTTGAATATTTTTGATCATCGGCAACGATATTGTTTTGCTGCGATCTTTGAACTTTGAACTCATCAAAAATTGTTTGTTCCGTACCGACAAAACCTAGGGCGAGCAGAACCATTTGTGCAGGTATGATTTCTTCAGTCCCTGGTATTTCTACAGGTGTCAGCATGCAATTAACACTTTTCCATTCAATCTGGCTGATCCGGAGTTTGTCCACGTTACCGTTTTTGCCAATAAATTCTTTTGTAGAGATACAATACTGGCGGGGATCTTTGCCGAAAACTTCAATGGCTTCTTCCTGACCATAGTCAGTCTTAAATACTTTTGGAAATTCGGGCCATGGGTTGTTGGGGGTTCTTGAATGTGGCATACAGGGCATTATTTCAATTTGCCTTATGCTTTTACAGCCTTGACGCAGTGCAGTGGCTACGCAGTCAGTGCCGGTATCACCGCCGCCGATTACTACTACATCTTTGTCTTTTGCTGAAATGGCTTTATCGTCTTTCATCTTCGAATCCAAAAGGCTTTTTGTTGCCAAATGCAGATAGTCTTTAGCAAAATGTATCCCATTCAGGTCTCGCCCGGGAATCGGTAAATTACGAGGGACAGTACTGCCTGTGCAAAGAACTATAGCATCATATTGTTTTCGCAGCATTTCCGAAGAGATACTGTGACCGACTTCGCTGTTAAGCGCGAACTCAACCCCACCTTCTTTCAAAAGTTTGACACGACGCTCAATTAGTTTTTTGTCTAATTTCATGTTAGGAATACCATACATAAGCAGACCGCCGGGACGATCAGCTCTTTCGTACACGGTAACGGAGTGCCCGGCTTTGTTAAGTTCGTCTGCGCAGGCCAGACCGGCAGGGCCGGATCCGATTACGGCAACTTTTTTATCCGTCCGGTGAGACGGGTTATTTGCTTTTACTAATTTGCTGGCAAAAGCTTGTTCAATAACATACTGTTCAAGGTTTTTAATTGATACCGGATCGTTGACAAGACCTGCGCTGCACGCTCCCTCGCAGGGAGCAGGGCAGACATGTGAAGTGAACTCAGGGAAATTGTTGGTTTTGTTTAGACGAGCATAAGCAAAGTGATCCAACCCGTGATAAACAAAATCATTGAATTCAGGCATTAAATTGTGGAGGGGGCAGCCTGAGAGAGAGCCATTCAGCATAATTCCGCTGTGGCAAAAAGGAATGGAACAGTCCATGCAGCGGGCAGCCTGAGCTTGTAAATCTTTTTTATGGGGGAGACTGCTTGTTTTAACTTCATCCCAGTCCTGAATACGTTCCCGGGCAGGTCGCATAGCAAGTTCTTTTCTATTGTAGTCCATAAATCCTGTTGGTTTTCCCATTATGCTTGTCCCTCCTCGAAAACACGGATAGCGGCTTCCTCTTTGGTGCAGCCTTCCTGCATATATTCAGCCATTCTTTCGGTTACGCGTTTGTAGTCTTTTGGAATTACCTTTACAAATTTGTTTACGTATGTATCCCAGTTTTTAATGATCTCTTCAGCTGTGGAACTGCCCGTTAATTTTGCATGAGTGAGAATCATTTTTTGAACTTCCAGCTTATCATTGATTGCTGAAAGAGGTTCTAAAAGAATGATTTCTCGATTGCAGTAGGAAGCGAAATCGCCATCTTTGTCCAGAACATAAGCTATACCGCCTGACATACCAGCTGCAAAGTTGCGGCCTGTTTTACCAAGAATTACAACTGTGCCTCCGGTCATATATTCGCATCCGTGATCACCTACACCTTCAACAACTGCATGAACGCCGCTGTTTCTGATACAAAAACGCTCGCCGGCTATGCCGCGGATATAAGCTTCTCCGTTTGTAGCACCGTAAAAAGCAACATTACCAATGATAATGTTTTCGTGGGGATTAAAGGCGATGTCTGCAGGAGGTTTAATTACGAGTTTGCCACCGGAAAGACCTTTCCCAACATGGTCATTGGCGTCGCCTTCTAAAGTAAGAGTAACACCTTTTGGCAGAAAAGCTCCGAAACTTTGGCCGGCAGAACCCTTGAATCCAAGTTTGATAGTATCTTTGGGAAGACCGGACAGACCGTAGCGACGTGTTATTTCGCTGCCGAGAATTGTACCTACTACTCTATCGGTATTTTTAATAGGAAGAGTGATGTCGATCGGTTTCTTTTCTTCAATAGATGTTTTGCAAATTGCCAGGAGTTCTCTGGAGTCCAAAGATTTTTCCAACTGGTGGTTTTGCAGTTTAGTACAGTATTGTTCTGCTCCCGGTTCGATTTCTGGTTTATGAAGAAGAGCGGACAAGTCGATGCTTTTGCTCTTCCAGTTTCTTTCAGGTTTTGGAATAAGCACTTCTGTTCTTCCAATCATTTCGTTGATGGTTTTGAAACCAAGTGTTGCCATGTATTCACGAACCTCGCGGGCGACGAAACGCATGTAGTTAACTACATAGTCTGGTTTTCCCTGGAAGTTTTTGCGTAGCTTCGGATCTTGAGTAGCAACGCCAACTGGGCAGGTGTTAAGGTTACATACACGCATCATCACGCAACCAAGCGTAATGAGTGGAGCTGTAGCAAAACCATATTCTTCCGCACCGAACAACGCAGCCATGATAACGTCGCGGCCTGTCATTAGCTTTCCGTCCGTTTCCAAGGTTACGCGATTGCGAAGATTATTTAACAGCAGAGTTTGATGTGTTTCTACAAGACCTAGCTCCCAAGGCAGACCGGCGTGGTTAATGCTTGTACGTGGGGAAGCACCTGTACCACCGTCATAGCCGCTGATGAGTACTACGTCTGCGCAGGCTTTGACAACGCCGGCTGCAATAGTACCAACACCTACTTCGGAAACGAGCTTAACACTTATACGGGCATGAGGATTGGCATTTTTCAGGTCGTGAATAAGCTCAGCTAAATCCTCGATAGAGTAAATATCATGATGCGGTGGAGGGGAGATGAGCTGGATACCAGCGGTAGTACCGCGGCATTCGGCAATCCATGGGTAAACCTTAGTGCCGGGCAACTGACCGCCTTCACCTGGTTTTGCTCCTTGTGACATTTTAATTTGTATTTCGTCAGCATTAACAAGATAGTTGCTTGTTACTCCGAAACGCCCTGAAGCAACCTGTTTAATTGCGCTTCGTTTGCTGTAGCCGTTGGCCATAGTTCTAAAGCGGGAGGGGTCTTCGCCGCCTTCACCTGTATTGCTCTTGCCACCAATGAGATTCATGGCAATGGCAAGACACTCATGGGCTTCCTTGCTAAGAGATCCGTAGGACATAGCACCGGTTTTAAAACGTTTGCAGATGCTTTCAACAGACTCTACTTCATCTAAGGAAATTGGCAAGCGCTGGGGAGAAAAAGTAAGCAGACTCCGCAAATTTTGGCTTTCATGTTCTTTGCCGCTTAATTCTGTGGAAAACTTTTTAAAAAGGTCATAGTTGTTTTCACGGCATGCATGCTGAAGGGTGAAAATCGTCTGCGGATTAAACATGTGTTTCTCACCGTTATCACGCCATTGATAGGAAGAACCGGAGGGGTAACTGCACAGATCCAGCGTTTCATCTGTGAAAGCAGGGTCATGACGCATTTTAACTTCTTTGGCAATTTCATCTAAGCTGATACCACCGATACGGGAAGGCGTGCCGGTAAAGTATTCCTCAATGACATCATTACTGATGCCGATTGCTTCGAATATTTGTGCGCCACGGTAGCTTTGTACTGTCGAGATACCCATTTTGGACAGCACTTTGGCAATGCCGTGCGTACAGGCATCAATGTAGTTATCCGTTGCTTTTTCAAAGCTGATGCCGGATAACATGCCATTGGAGCACATGTCATCGATGGTTTCAAAAGCAAGATAAGGGTTGATACCGCTGGCACCATAACCTAAAAGCAACGCGAAATGATGTACTTCTCTGGGTTCGCCTGATTCAAGGATAATGCTGGCTTTCAAACGTGTGCCATTACGAATCAGATGGTGGTGAAGACAAGCACAGGCTAATAAAGATGGGATTGGAGCCATTTCTTTATTGACGCCGCGGTCGGAAAGAATAAGGATACATTTGTCCTCGGCAAGCATTTTATCGGCTTCCTGGCAAAGTTTGTTAAGAGCCTTTCTTAATCCTGAACCGTCTTTTTCTACCGGGAAAAGAATAGGTAACGTAGCTGCTTCAAATTTTGGTTGCTTTATATTTTTTAATTTAGCCAGTTCAATATTACTTAGAATGGGGGATTCAGCAGATATTTGACGACAACTGTCCGGTTGCGGGTCTATAAGATTTTTTTCCGGACCGATAGCGCTGGTTGTATCAGTGAAAACTTCTTCTCTTATTGCGTCAATAGGTGGATTGGTTACTTGTGCAAAAAGCTGTTTAAAGTAGTTGTACAATAGTTGCGGTTTTTCGGAAAGAACCGCCAAAGGTGCGTCGTTACCCATTGCTCCAACAGGATCAAGAGCGTTAGTTGCCATTGGTTTCAGAAATTTTGTAAATTCTTCAAGAGTATAACCGAATGCAAGCTGACGTCTCATTAAGGTTTCGAAATCTGGTTTAGGTAATTCTGTGTTGAGTTCGATATTTTTTAATTTAATAAGGTTCTCATCCAGCCATTGCCTGTACGGATGCTCGGTAGCAATTTTATTTTTGATTTCATCATTACTGATGATGCGTCCTTCAACGGTATCGATAACAAGCATGCGGCCGGGGCGGAGACGATCTTTTTTGACAACTGTATTTGGCTCGAAATCTAAAACACCAACTTCTGATGCCAGGACAATAGTATCATCCTTGGTAATATAATAACGGGAAGGTCTCAAACCATTACGGTCCAAAGCAGCACAAACCGTGCGGCCATCAGTAAAGGCCATAGCTGCAGGACCGTCCCAAGCTTCAATCAAAGAATTGTGATATTCAAAGAAAGCCTTCAGGTCAGGATCAATATGTGGATTCTTGCTCCAAGGTTCAGGTATCATCATCATTACGGCATGAGGAAGGCTGCGCCCTGACATAACAAGAAACTCGAGACAATTGTCAAACATACCTGAGTCGCTGCCTGTTTCATCGATTACAGGCATGACTTTTTTTATGTTATTACCCCATAGACTATTGTTGCACATGGTTTGACGCGAGCGCATCCAATTGATGTTTCCACGCAGTGTATTTATTTCGCCGTTATGCATCAGCATGCGGTAAGGGTGAGCACGCTCCCAACTTGGAAAGGTATTGGTGCTGAAACGGGAGTGAACCAGTGCAAGAGCTGTTTCAACAGAGCAATCTTGCAAATCCAAGTAAAAATTGCCTAACTGAACGGTAGTGAGCATACCTTTATATACAATCGTGCGGGAAGAAAGACTGGAAATATAAAAATATTTTCCACCTCTCAGACTGCCATACCGGATTTTATTTTCTGCCTCGCGTCTGATGATGTACAGTATGCGTTCAAATGCATTGTCATCAATGACCATTCTTTCCATTATTTTTGGATTGGAACTGAGGAAAACCTGCATAAATTGTGGTTGGCTCTGTCGGGATTTTTCACCTAGAATTTCAGAGTTGACCGGCACATTCCTCCACCCAAGAACTTCGAGATTGTTTTCGCGCACGATTTTTTCAAAATGCCGTTGTAGGTTTTCTCTCTCTACTACATCCGGCGGGAGAAAAAGCATGCCAACCGCATAATCGCCAGCTGGTGGTAATGACAAGTTTTGTTTCAGACACTCCTTAAGGAAGAAGGTATGGGGAATCTGAAGCAATACGCCAGCTCCGTCACCAGAGTTGTTGTCAGCTCCCTGGCCGCCGCGATGATCAAGATTTTTTAGGACTGTAAGTGCTTGACGGAGTATTTTATTCGATTTTTTGCCTTTAATATTAGCAACGACACCTAAACCACAAGCGTCATGTTCAAACCAAGGATCATAAAGACCCTGTTTTGGCGGTAATGTCGAAAATTTCATAAGAAACTCTCCCCTCAAAAAAATAAATAGTGTTACGAACTAATTATATTTTCTCTAAGATATTTAGTCAAATTGTATACAATATTTTTTTATATCCAAAAATTACGGACAAATATCGTTGGTGGGAAAAAACAACCTTCTGCACATTTTTCTATTGCATATATATAATAGGAAAGAAGCAGTGTTTTTTTATTATCTCGTTTTTCTTTAAATTTCTCGGACATTTAAGGGGTTGATTTAGCTAATAACATTTTCATGTGCTATAATGAAAATGTTATTAAAAGAATAATGTGATAGTATTCTTCAGACGATGCAGGTAGTTTTGTGTTAGATGTAGAATATTTGCATAAAGTTAAAGTTTACACACTACGGAAAGGTATTAAAGAATACCGGAGCGATATTTTTATCGATCGTATGTGTATTTTCGTTTATTTATTGATAACTTAGATGCTTTATTTTTCTTAATTATATTTTTATTCGTCGCATATTGCCTTTAAGAGTGAGATCATAAAATCTAGTTGTTTCTTAATTAATCAGGTTGGTTGATTGAACAATATTATTTATAATTTTTGGCTTCAATTTATGAATATTTTCATATAATGTGCGGAAAATCTAAGTAAAAGGCGGTGTTTATGATGTGGTTTTCAAAAGAGAAGGATACGGTTTTTAAGGAACTGGAGGTAAATCCGGCAATTGGTCTTACCACACAAGAAGCACAGGAGAGGCTCGAAAAATACGGTGTCAATAAGCTGCAGGGAAAAAGCAAGAAAAGTTTATTCAGGCTATTTCTTGAGCAATTGCAAGACACCTTAATTTATGTATTGTTGGCTGCATCTGTTATTACTGTTGTTATTGGCGAATACGCCGATACCGCTATTATATTGATAGTTGTAATAATTAATGCAGTTGTCGGGGTAGCACAGGAATATAAAGCAGGTAAGGCTGTTGAAGCATTACAAGATATGACGACACCTCACGCAATTGTGCGTCGTGATGGCGAAATAAAAGAAATCAGCTCGGAAGAGGTTGTGCCTGGTGACATTGTTATCCTTGATGCAGGGCGATTTGTTCCTGCCGATCTACGTTTGTATGAAAGTGTTAATCTGCAAATAGAAGAATCTGCTCTCACGGGTGAGTCGGTTCCAACAAATAAAGATGCGAAAGCAATTCTTGCGCCTGGTAAAACAGCTCTGGGCGATATGTGTAACATGGCGTTTATGTCCACTCTTGTAACTTATGGCAGAGGCGAAGGCGTTGTTACTTCTACTGCGATGGAAACAGAGATGGGGAAAATAGCTAAGATTCTTGACGAAGATAATGATGATATGACGCCTCTGCAAAAACGTATGGACGAACTTGGCAAAATGCTTAGCAAGCTTTGCGTAGGTATCTGTTTACTCATGCTTGCCATTGCACTCTATCAAAGACGCGATGTATTTGAAATGTTGCTGACTTCTATAAGCCTTGCTGTTGCGGCAATACCTGAAGGACTTGCGGCAATAGTTGCGATTGTTCTTGCTCTTGGCGTTACCAGAATGTCAAAAATAAATGCCATTGTCAAAAAGATGCCTGCTGTTGAGACTCTGGGTTCTGTAAGTATTATTTGTTCTGATAAAACCGGTACTCTTACACAGAACAAGATGACTGTTGTTAAAACTTATACATTGGACAATATTAACGCAGTTGCTGAAGTAGAAATTGGTCGCCAGGCTACTGGGGATGAACTCGAACTGGTAAAGACATTAACCCTTTGTACAGATGCTACTTATGAAAAAGGTGAGAGCACTGGTGATCCGACCGAAGTTGCTTTGGTTGTCTTAGGTGATAAACATGGTGTTAAGAAATCTAACCTGGCTGTCAAACATCAAAGAATTGCTGAAAATCCCTTTGATTCTGACCGCAAGTTGATGTCCACCCTGAATGTTGAAGGGGACCATTACCGGGTAAATACCAAAGGCGCTATGGATCATCTTTTAAATATCGCTACTCATGTGCTATATAAGGGCGAAGTCATTCCCATGACTGATGAAATCAAGGCTGAATATAATGAAATTGAAAATTTGATGTCTGATGACGCTCTTCGTGTTCTTGGCGCTGCCTATAAAGACGTTGACTCTGTTATAGCCCCTGAAGAAATGGAAAAAGATCTTGTGTTAATTGGTATTGTTGGCATGATTGACCCACCTCGTCTGGAAGTAAAGGATTCTATTCGTGAGGCACAGCAGGCTGGAATCACGTTGATTATGATTACCGGCGACCACAAGAATACAGCTGTTGCTATTGCTAAGGAGCTTGGCATTGCCCAATCTCTTGATCAAAGTATTACTGGTTCAGAAATAGACGAATATACAGATGAGGAATTCGCGGAAAATATTAAGAATTACCGCGTATTCTCACGTGTATCTCCTGAACACAAAGTTAAGATTGTCCGCGCATTTAAGGCGCATGGAAATATTGTATCGATGACCGGCGATGGCGTAAATGACGCACCTTCCTTGAAGTTTGCAGATATCGGCGTAGCTATGGGTATTACAGGCACAGACGTTGCTAAGGGTGCAGCTGATATGATACTGACAGACGACAATTTCACGACAATAGTTCATGCTATTGAAGAAGGACGCAATATTTATAACAATATTAAAAAAGCAGTCATATTTCTCTTGTCCTGTAATTTGGGCGAAGTTATTTCGATATTTGTGGCAATTTTGTTTGATATGCCTGTACCTTTGATTGCTACCCAGATTTTGTGGGTTAACCTTATAACTGATGCCTTGCCTGCTCTTGCTTTGGGCGTCGATCCTGGTGATCATGATGTAATGAAAAATAAACCAAGGGATCCTAAAGAAAGTTTTTTTGCACATGGAGCTGGCTTCAGGGCTGTTGTTGGTGGTGTATTAATAGGTATTTTGACTTTAGCCGCATTTTATTTTGGCCTGACGGAATTTGGCTACAACTTCTTCTCTGATGAAATTCCTGAGCATGTGCTGGAGTATGCGAGGACTATGGCTTTTGTAGTTCTTGCCTCTTCACAGTTGTTCTATTCATTATCTTTACGGAGTGAAAGCAAATCAATTTTCCAAATAGGAATTTTTTCAAATATCTATTTGGTTGGCGCGATTGTAGTTGGTTTGATTCTTCAGATGAGTGTTATTGAAATAGCACCACTTGCAGCAATGTTTAAATGTGTTAATTTAAACGCGAATGATTGGGAAATGGTGTTCGTTTTCGCATTAATGCCACTGGTTGTTAATGAAATAGAGAAATTAGTTACACGTATGAAGAGTAAATCCGACGATTAGGGAATAAACTATTAACCTTAAAATGACTGGCTAAACGCCAGTCATTTTTTATGCGTAAATCATATGCTTTTGTGGAATGAAGAAATATCTCATATGCACTATTAGACAATTTTGTTCTTTATAGAAGCACAAAAAAACGGGCAAAGCGTTTCTTAACACTAAAATATGTTAAAAAAATTACACTTACCACAATAATAAGAGCATAGGTATCTATACTGTGGACAACAAAAGATTATGTACACTAAAAATACACAAGTATACGTTAAAATAAATACAAAATAAAAAATGTCATCGAAAAAAGCTTGATATTACGTTAAAAATGTAATATAATTGTCACATAGCAATTAAATTGCTTTATTTTTTTGCTCTTGGTGGTCTAAAAAAGGGGGATTTTATTAAAATGAAAAAAGGGTTCTTAAAGGCAGCGACAACTACGCTGATATCCGTAATTCTGGCAGCATCTGTTGCCGGTTGCAGTAGTTCATCCAGCAAAGAAATCAAGATTGGTTTGCTGAATGAAATGACAGGCGGTAATGCGACTATTGGTACTGCGGCTGCAAATGGTGCTAAACTTGCGATCAAAGAGATTAATGCTAATGGTGGTTTGCTGGGCAAACAAATTAAAGCTGTTGTAGCAGATAACAAAAGTGAGCCTTCAGAGTCTGCGAATGCTATGACTAAGCTTTTGACACAAGATAAAGTCGTGGCTGTTACAGGAACTTTTTCCAGTTCCAATGCAATTGCAGCTGCAAGTGTAGCAGAAGCCAACAAAAGCCCTTATTTGGTTGCTGGCGCTACTAACCCAAAAGTTACGGTTGATGAAAAGACTAAGAATGTAAAGAAATATATCTATCGTGTTTGCTTTATAGATCCTTTCCAAGGCACAGTAGCAGCTAATTTTGCTGCTAAAGACCTAAAAGTTAAGAAAGCCGCTATGCTTGTTGATAATAGTAGTGATTACAGCAAAGGTTTGGCAGAGTTCTTTGAAGCAGCGTTGAAAAAAGAAGGCGGCGAGATAGTTGCTAATGAAGCTTATCTGCAAAAAGATACTGACTTCAAAGCAACCTTAACAAAAATTAAAAGTAAAGGTGCAGAAGTACTTTATGTACCTGGGTATTATGAAGAAGTTGGCAAAATTGTAAAACAAGCGCGTGAAATGGGAATTACAATTCCTATTATCGGTGCTGATGGTTGGGATTCTCCTAAACTTGTTGAAATTGCAACTGCCACAGCATTAAATAATACTTTCTTTACTAATCATTATTCTGTTGAAGACACATCTCCGAAAGCAAAAGCTTTTGTAGAAGCATATACGAAGGAGTATGGCCAAAAACCTGAAGCTCTGGCTGTTCTTGGGTATGATGCAGTTTATGTTCTTGCTGATGCTATAAAACGTGCTAACAGCACTGACTCTGCGAAGATTATCGAAGCACTTGCAGCTACTAAAGATTTCCCGGCTATCAGTGGTGTAACAACGATTAATAAAACACATGATGCCGACAAGAATGCTGTAGTCATCGAAATGAAAGATGGCAAGCAAGTATTTAAAACATCCATTAAGCCTTGATAATTGTTTGTGTATCCCCATTACCTGTTTACAGGTAATGGGGATTTTTTCTTAGAATTGTTGACAAATGATTCAATAAAATATATAATCGATAGCATAAACAAAAAAATATTAATTCATCCCATAAAGACAATGAAGGGAATAAGATACAATTTACTTGTTTCAGAGAGCTGACGCATGGTGCGAGTCAGTAGCGGTAGTTGTATGAATAGCTCATCCCTGAGTTGCTTGCTCGATATGTAGAGTAAGACGTGTAGCCCCGTTAGCGGCTAAGGCCTTGTTGGAGGCTGAAAGGGCTGCCGTTTTCGTTGGCAGCTGAATTAGGGTGGTACCGCGTGGATTATTGATTCCTCGCCCCTATGTATTTTATAGGAGCGGGGATTTTTATTTTCGCTCTGAAACTTTACATGTAGAGGAGATTATACTTATGAGACAGCCTAACAAACAGTACGTTCCGTTTCAACCTGTAAGCTTGCCAAATCGTATGTGGCCGGACAAGGTTATTACTAAAGCGCCAATCTGGTGCAGTGTTGATTTGCGAGATGGAAACCAGGCGCTGGTAACACCTATGCAGCTGGAAGAAAAACTTAGAATGTTTAAGATGTTATTGGCTATTGGGTTTAAAGAAATTGAGGTTGGCTTTCCTTCAGCCTCTGAAACTGAATATGAAATATTACGTACATTGATAGAGGACAATTATATTCCTGATGATGTTACTATCCAAGTGCTCGTACAGGCACGCCCCAAATTGATTGAAAAAACCTTTGAGGCTCTGAAGGGTGCAAAAAATGTTATAGTGCACTTTTATAACTCGACCTCTACATTGCAAAGAAAAGTTGTTTTCAAAGAGGGACAAGAGGGCATCATTAAGATTGCTGTAGATGGAGCCAAGCTTATCAAAGAATTAAGTGAGCAGGAAACCGCATGCAGTGGCATGAATATTCGCTATGAATATTCGCCTGAGAGTTTTACCGGCACGGAAATTGATTTTTCCATTGAAATATGTGAAAAGGTCATGGAGGCATTGGGTGCTAGTGATGAAAAGAAAGTAATACTTAATCTTCCTTCCACGGTGGAAATGGCAACGCCAAACACTTATGCTGACCAAATTGAGTATTTCTGCACACACATGAAGAACCGTGAAAGCGCAATAATCAGCCTGCACCCGCATAATGACCGCGGAACAGGGGTAGCTGCTACAGAATTGGGACTGATGGCTGGCGCCGACAGAGTGGAAGGTACTCTTTTTGGCAATGGTGAAAGAACTGGTAACGTTGACATTGTGACTTTAGCTTTGAACATGTACACCCAAAACGTCAATCCAATGCTCAATTTTTCTAATATCAATGAAATTAAAGAAGTTTGTGAACAATGCACTAAAATGAATGTTCATGAAAGACATCCATATGCAGGTGAGTTGGTGTTCACTGCCTTTTCCGGTTCCCATCAGGATGCTATACGAAAAGGTTTTGAATATATGTCTAAAAGCGCGACTTCTTTCTGGGAAGTTCCATATTTGCCGATTAATCCTGCAGATCTCAACCGCGAATATGAGCCGGTCATCAGAATCAATAGCCAGTCCGGCAAAGGTGGAGCAGCGTTTGTATTGCAGCAAACAGTTGGCTATGAGTTACCGAAAAATATGCATCCGGAATTTGGCGATATTGTTAAGGCAGCTGCTGATGCTTCCGGAGAAGAGCTTAATCCGACTCAGATTGTTGATCTCTTTAATAGGGAATATATTACCTTTGCGGGAAAATACAAGCTTCTTAAGCATAGATTCCTGGAAGAGCATGAGGAAGATGAAAATCACAGCACAAGATTCGAAGGCATCGTAAGCGTCGATGGTGAGGAAAAAGCAGTTGCAGGTATTGGCAATGGACCTATTGATGCATTCTTCCAGGCTTTGGCAGGCATAGGTGTTGTAGGCTATGAATTTATTTCCTATCAGGAACATGCTATTTCTAAAGGATCAGATGCTAAAGCAATATCTTATATTGAGTTAAAGGTACCTGGTAATGGACACATTTTTGGTGTTGGCATCCACAGTAATATCAATGTAGCTTCTCTGTTAGGTATTATTTGTGCGATTAACCGTTCACTTAAACACATAAAAGCAGAATAAAAAAGACTATATTAAAATCTTTAAAATAACTCGCTATATGCGAGTTATTTTTTGTTGTGTCAAAGGGATTTGAGCGATTTTCACCAGTAATAGAATTATGTAGTAATATATTGTTAAAAATGTACAATTATTGGTATTGTGTTTTTTGTGCTGTAAATGTAAAATAGGAATAACATTTGGCCTGACAGGGCCTTTTTGTTCTTTTATTTCATAATTAGTCAGGGGGATTACTAATGTCACAAATCAGACCGTTCAGGGGATTACGTCCTTTGCCGGAATTGGCTGCTCAAATAGCGTCTTTACCCTATGATGTCATGGACACAGAAGAAGCAAGGGCTATTCTAAAGGATAATCCGCTCAGTTTTCTGAGCGTTACAAAATCTGAAGCAACTATGCCGCCGGGTATCGATGCGCATAGCAGCGAAGTTTATCAAAAAGCAAAAGAGAATCTGAAAAAGTATCTATCTTCCGGACAAATGAAAATAGATGAAAAACCGTGCTATTATCTTTACAGGCAGGAAATGAACGGGCATGTGCAGGTTGGCTTGGTAGCTAGTGCTTCAGTACAGGAATATCGTGACAACATAATTAAGAAGCATGAATTGACAAGACACGATAAAGAGCAGGACAGGGTTGACCACATTACAGCAACTATGGCTCAGACTGGTTCTGTCTTTTTGACCTGTAGAAATAAGAAAGAGATAGACGAATTCACCACAGGCATTATGAATGAACAGAAGCCAGAATACGACTTTATTGCTGATGATGGCATCAAACATACTTTATATGTTATCGATGCTGATGAAGATATTGCAGAAGTAACTCGTTTATTCGCTGAAGTTCCTGCTATGTATATTGCTGACGGTCATCATCGTTCGGCGGCGGCTATGCGTGTAGCTGATGCCATGAGTAAAAGAGCGGGGCATACTGGCGGTGAGGAGTACAATTATTTCCTTGCTGTAATTTTCCCGGATAATATGATGTGTATTCTTGACTATAACCGCGTTATTAAAGATTTATGCGGTATGTCAGAGGCAGAATTTCTCGAAAAGATACAAGAAAAATTTGTTGTCGAGGAAAACAGCGGTGAACATAAAAAGCCTGCAAAACTACATCAATTCGGCATGTATCTTGCTGGCAAATGGTACACCTTAACAGCCAAACCTGAAATTTATGATGACAACGATCCTGTTGGTTGCCTTGATGTAACGGTTTTGCAGGAAAATGTTCTGGCACCTTTACTTGGGATTAACGATCCTCGTACAGATGAGCGAATTTCTTTTATTGGCGGAATCCGAGGCCTCGGTGAGTTGGAGAAAAAGGTTAACGGTGGTGAATATAAGGTAGCTTTTGCCATGTATCCAACATCGATGAATCAATTAATGGAAATTGCTGATTCAGGCATGATTATGCCGCCAAAATCGACGTGGTTCGAACCAAAACTCAGAGATGCCATGGTTGTACATTTGATTGGAGATGATATCTGATGGGAAGAATATACAATTTTAGTGCCGGTCCGGCTGTGTTGCCGCTGGAAGTATTAGAAGAAGTTCAGAAGGAACTTCTTGATTTTCAGGGAACGGGAATGTCAATTTTGGAAATGAGCCACAGGTCACCGTCTTATGAGCGAGTAAACGCTGAGGCTGAGGCAGATATAAAAGAATTACTCGGACTTGGAGATGATTACTGTGTTTTGTTCCTTGGCGGCGGTGGAAGCCTGCAATTTTCCATGGTTGCGATGAATTTCCTCACTCCTGGTAAAAAAGGCGGTTATGTTATAACCAGTACTTTTTCTGACAAGGCAATGAAAGAAGCACAAAAAATCGGTGAAACCAGTATATTGTTCAGCAGCAAGGAGAACAAATACAATCGTGTACCTCGTCCGGAGGAACTTTCGTATTCAGATGATCTCGCTTATGTACATATTACCGGCAACAATACCATAGAAGGTACTGAATTCATGGATTATCCTGAAACAGGGGAGATTCCATTAATAGCAGACTTATCTTCAGACATATTAAGCCGCCCTATTGATGCTTCCAAATTTGCTTTAATTTATGCTGGAGCACAAAAGAACATAGGGCCTGGTGGGGTTGTTGTTGTAATTGCCCGCAAAAGTTATCTTGCAGGCCGTGACAAAGCATTGCCGACAATGTTGAATTATGAGGTTCACATGGATAACAATTCTTTGTATAATACGCCGCCGGCATTTGGTGTATATATTGTCGGTAAGGTTGCTAAATGGCTGAAGACGCAGGGTGGCCTGGAAGTCATGGCTAAACGCAATCAGGAGAAGGCTAAGCTTGTTTATGATGTAATAGATGCTCACCCCGACTTCTTCCGTGGTTATGCCGATAAAGACTGCCGTTCTTTGATGAATGTCACTTTTGGTTTGCCTACTGAGGAACTGGAAGCAAAATTTGCGACTGAAGCAAAAGCAATTGGGCTTGATGGACTGAAAGGACACCGCAGTGTTGGAGGTTTGCGTGCCTCTATTTATAATGCGATGCCCAAAGCGGGATGTGAAAAACTCGCCGAATTCATGGAAAAGTTTTACAAAAATAATAAATAAGCTTTGAGGAGAAGATGAGCAATAACTGAGAGCTTTTTGTGCATTTATTGCTTTCCTCTAAGTTATCGGGGGAAACAAAAAAATGAAAGATGGTTTCGTTAAGACAGGTAAAAAACTTGGGGTGATTGGTGGTATGGGCCCGGCTGCTTCAGCTGAATTTTTGCATATTTTAACTAAAAAATCACCAGCTGAAATAGATCAGGAACATGCTGTTGTCTATATGATTGCTGACACGGAAATTCCGGACCGCAGCAGCGCTATTCTCGGCAAAGGCCCTGATCCTTCGGCTCAGTTAAGAAATGACTTCGATAAACTTGCCGCATTGGGCGCTGACATTTTTGCTGTGCCGTGCAATACTGCACATTATTTTATCGACAGGTTTGAAAATCCGTTAACTAAACCTTTGATACATATTGTTGAAGAAACGGTGTTGGCTGCAAAACGCCTTAATCCTGCGGGGGCTTGGATGCTTTCAACTGTCGGTACCATGCAAAGTGGTCTTTATCAAGCATATGCAGATAAATTAGGCTTTAAAATATATATTCCTAATGAAAAGCAAAGGAAACAGATTCAGCAAAGCATTGTGGAAGTCAAAGCAAATAATTTTGCGCAAGCAGGGGAAATAGTAAGAAAAGTAGTGCTGGAGCTATGGCAGGAGAAAGACTTGCCGGTTATGACGGCGTGCACAGAAATACCTTTAGGGTATGATGCTTCAGGGCTGTCAAAGGAAAAGTCGGTTTCGAGCTTGGAAGCACTAGCTGAAGCTTGCGTTGCAAAACTTTATGAGAAAAAATAATATTTAGCAAAAAAATAAAACGTAAATCAAGAATTAATTCTTGATTTACGTTTTTTGTTTACCATCTGCGGCTGGAGCCACCACCGCCGCCGCTGCCTCCGCCATAACCTCCGCCGCCGAAGCCACCACCGCCGCCTCGGCCACCACCGCGCAGAAACAAAATTATTAAGAAATTCAAAATTGCGCCGCCAAAAAATAATTGGTCAATTAACAACAATCCAGCAATACCGACTAAAAAAATAAGTTTTTGCCAAAGGGGAATTTCAGTTGTTTGCGCAGACGCACCTTTTTGGGAAGCATCCTGGATCTTACCTTCAAGCTTGACGTTATATTCTTTAGCTACGATGCTGGCGATATTGGCATAGCCTTGCATAATGCCTTTATCATAATTACCGGAACTGAAATAGGGGATCATTGACTGATCCTGAATGCGTCCGGTCAGGCCATCAGGAAGAGCGCCTTCAAGACCATAGCCTACTTCAATTCGAGACTGACGGTCTTTTGATGCTACTAAAAGTAAAACACCGTTATTCTTTTCTTTATCACCTATACCCCAAGCACGAAATAGTTCCAGGGAATAATTTTCAATAGGTTGACCGTCGAGAGAAGGTATAGTAACGACTACCACCTGAGCTTTAGTCTTACTCTCAAGATCTTTGCTGACGGCGTTTATCGTCGATTTTGTTTCTGGCGAAAGCAGATTTGCGTAATCCTGTACATAAATGCTGCCAGAGGTTGGTTTTGGTGGAATTTTTGACTCTGCATCTGCCAGGGAAGAGAAAAAAACCTGGAAAATCAGCAGGAGTAATGCTAGCCAGCGTTTCATGGTTATCCTCCCGTTTCTTTAAATTGGAGAAGGTTTAGAAGGAAACCTTTGGAACGGCTTTTGCACTTTCTTCAACCTTAAAGTATTCTTTTTCATGAAACCCGAAAGCACCTGCGTAGATGACCGTCGGGAATGATTTTATAGTCGAATTGTAAACCTGCACTGCGTCATTGTAGTCTTTGCGTGCTACCGCTATACGATTTTCGGTACCTGCCAGTTCATCGGCAAGTTGACGGAAACTAGCGTCGGATTTAATTGTTGGATAGTTTTCGACAACAACTAATAGGCGAGAGAGAGCACCTGTAAGTTCGTTATTTGCTTCGGCTTTCTGGGCAACGCTTTGAGCACCGGCAAGTTTGGCACGGGCGTCGGTAACTGACTGAATAACATCTTTCTCTTGTTTAGCCATGCCTTGTACGGTTGCTACGAGGTTTGGAATTAAATCATTACGGCGTTGGAGCTGATTGTCTATTTGACTCCATTTGCCATTTACGCTTTCATTCATTGCTACCAGGCTATTGTAGCCACTGAATAGAATTACTGCAATGAATAAGATGACACCTAAAACAGCTAATAATGTTTTGTTCAAGACTTGGACACCTCCTGGGAGCTTCATATAGTTGTAAACCTAGTTTAATTGTAATGTGCGCTTATATTGTTGTCAAATTTAGGCTTTAGCTCAGAAACAATATTTTTGAGAATTTGTTTGAAGAGTTTGCGCACTGCAAGTGATAATAATATAATAAAACAAGATAGATGGGAAAGTCGGTGACACGGTGGAAGCTTTAAAAGGGATAAGAATATTGGATTTGACACGACTGTTGCCGGGTCCATACTGCAGTATGATGCTTGCAGATTTCGGGGCGGAAGTCATTAAAATTGAAGAACCGTTGATAGGAGACTATTCCAGGGGTTTTCCCCCTGCTCAGAATGGCTTTGGCTTTTGGCATTTACAGCTTAACCGCAATAAGAAAAGTTTGGCGGTTGATTTAAAGACTGCTGAAGGAAAAGAAGTTTTCTTCAGATTGCTCAGCAAGGCTGATATTGTAATGGAGAGCTATCGCCCTGGAGTTTTGAAACGATTAGGAATTGATTACGAAACAGCCAGGACAATAAACCCCAAAATCGTATATTGTTCACTCAGTGGTTATGGTAAGAAAGGCCCTAGAATTGCCGAAGCAGATCACGATATTAACTATGTGAGTTTGGCTGGGGTAACGGCAATGAGCGGCGAGCAAAATGGCAAACCGGCTATTCCAGGTGTTTTAATGGCAGATATGAATGCTGCTTCCTTAGCAGCTGTCAGCATTTTAATTGCCTTGCGACATGCGGAAAAGACGGGCGAAGGTCAGGAAATAGAAGTTGCGCTTTATAATAGTGCGCTTAGCCTGATGCCAGGAGCTGCAAGCCTATATTTCGGCAGTGGTTTTGTAGCTGAAAGAGGCAATAATTGGCTGACGGGAGCTTACGCTAACTATAATATTTATGAAACCAAAGACCATCGCTATCTGGCGGTCGGAGCTTTGGAGAAAAAGTTCTGGGCTAATCTGTGCACTGTTGTAGGACGTACAGATATGATTGACATGCTTGACGATGAGAACAACCATGAAGTGGTAAAAAATGAGTTAAAAGAAGAGTTTGAGAAAAAGACACTGGCAGAGTGGGAAAAGCTGCTTGCTGGTAAAGATACCTGTACAACACCGGTTCTTAATTTCAAGGAAGCGATGTCCGCAGAGCAGACTCTGGCTAACGATATGGTTTTAACAATTGATGACCCTGAGGTAGGTTGCTACAAACAGATGGGATTCCCGATTAAAATGTCCGGAACACCTGGTAGCTTAAGAAATCGTGCGCCTAAACTTGGCGAAAATACAGCCGAACTTTTAGAAGAATGCGGGTATTGTGAAGAAGAAATACAAAAGTTAATCTAGGCATAAAAAAACAGCATGCTAATTAAGCATGCTGTAATTTTTCTTTGGTGGCCCCGGCGTGATTCGAACACGCGACCTTTTGATTCGTAGTCAAACGCTCTATCCAGCTGAGCTACGGAGTCCTATGAATTGCGTAACATCTGAAACGTTACTGCTAAAGTATAAGTTAAAACTATCATGATGTCAAGTCATATTAAAATAAAAGCGAAATTTAGTTATTTCTACATATGGTGTTTCACGATTTTTCATCAGCATAACGCCAGAGGTACCAAACAGCCAAAGAACGCCAAGGACGCCATTTTTCGGTAATTTTATTAATTTCTCCGCGTTTAGGGATATCGGGAAGGGTGAGTAAAGTCTTCAAAGATTTTTTAAAAACATGGTCAGCTGTTGGCACGATATCGGTTCGGCAAAGGGCAAGCAACAGAAACATCTCTATTGTCCATTGTCCCAAACCTTTGACATCGAGTAATTGTTTTGTGATTTGTGCATCAGTCATTTCCTGAAAGTTGTCCAAAGTTACCTTGTTGTCTAAAACCATGTGCGCAAAACTTTTGAGATAGACAATTTTTTGTTGAACAAGGCCTTGGGCAGCTAACTCAGAGTCAGAGGCTTCTACAATTTTTTTCGGTGTTATCCTGCCAAAATGATCATGCATTTTCTGACAGATATTATTAACAACATCCGGCGGCAATTGCTGCGAAATGAGCCCGCGTACAAGAATTTCAAAGTAGCGTACTTCATTTTCAGGCTGCATTGTGCAGGGTGCGTATTTTTCAATTAAAGGCTTCAGCTCGGGAGCATTTTCAAGTAAATAATTGTCGCCGAGAGACCAATCAGGTGTTGCAGGCATGAGAATCCTCCTCAGAAATATTTTCGGTACACATTATTATACGACATATTTTTAAAAAATCCTGTTAAAGATTTTTAAAAAGAAAATGTGCTTGCATGAGACATCATTTTATGGTAACATATGTATCTGTCAGATGGTTGACAAAACGGCCCGGTAGTTTAGTCGGTTAGAATGCCGCCCTGTCACGGCGGAGGTCGTCGGTTCGAGTCCGATCCGGGTCGCCATCATGCGGAAATAGCTCAGCGGTAGAGCACCGCCTTGCCAAGGCGGGGGTCGCGAGTTCGAATCTCGTTTTCCGCTCCATATAGGGGTATAGCTCAATTGGTAGAGTAGCGGTCTCCAAAACCGTTGGTTGTGGGTTCAAGTCCTACTGCCCCTGCCAGAATAATTAGTCGTGGTGCGGATTTCCAACCACGGCTTTTTTATTTGTCTTAGAAATGTTTATGAATTTGCGGTCCCCGGTTTTTCATGGGAACCGTTTTTTTATGGCTGTATAATTAGGGCGAACGGTTAGATGGGCATTATTCCCTTAATGAAGGTTGGGAAGTTGCCGAAATAAAATATTTAACCAAATAGTCTGATAATTTGCTATAATAATTTTGAAGGGTATCTTTGTGTAGATTGCTTTAGAGAGGGTGTACATGATGAGAAAGATGCTGACAGCCTTCTTGTTTATTATACTAACTTGTATTATGTTTGCTGGTATTACTTATGCTGGCTCTACTATGTCCGCCTCTGCGAATAAAATTTTGCTTATATATGGCAATGGCGATCGGTATGAAGGCGACTTTATCAATGGTATGTTTCATGGCACAGGTATTTTTACCTGGGCTAACGGCGAGCACTATGAAGGTGATTTTTTTCTTAATAAACGAACTGGCAGAGGTATCTATCTGTGGCCAAGTGGTGAAAGCTATGAAGGTGATTTTGTCGACGGTAAGTTTAACGGCTGGGGAATATACATTTGGCCGGATGGGGCATATTATGAGGGAGAATTTATCGACAATGTGCGGACAGGAAACGGTGTTTATGTATGGTCGATGGATGATCATGATAAAGGAAAAGTAAAGAATAATAAATTTGGCGGTCGGTTTATTTTTCTATGGCCAAGAATTAATCTCGAACTAAATGATTATTTTTCGGGTAGACTGCATGCCAAAGGATTTATGGTAATATCTGATGGTAGAGGCGATTTTGTTATTGGAACTTTGAAAAGAAGCGGAGTATTTATCTTATCCAGACGTGCAATTTAGCACAAATATTATTAACTTTTAATCAGGACAATTATCTCTGTGCAGTTTTTGACGGACAGCAGACAGTGGAAAAAATGATGATATTGAGTTATAATTTTTCATTGAAAGACTAAGAAGAAAATGTTTCTAAATGTTTATATTGTGGTTTTTCAGGGAGGGATTCTATGGGCTATCCGTCAATTGACGAAATTGCTTTACAAGTTAGGGATTGGGCATTTATTCATGATTTGCCCGAAGAATTCAAAGGGTTTACTAAAAAAATAAAGATTGAAAAGCAGGGACAAGTACTTTTTATATGCAGGTACTTAAATGAAGCACTGAAAGCACGGCTTGATATGATTTATACTTCTGAAACCTTTGACTACATATTATGTAGGACTATGGGGCTGAATGAATACAGGGATATTCGTTTCATATATAAGCAACGGAACATATTTGAGCGGGAAGTCGGTTTGAATATTGAAGGCATTCTGGCTGAAATGGCATCCCCTGAGCATAGAAAATTAGTCTATATCGTTGAAGAAAAGGGAATCCCGACCTGGGAATATGGCAATAATCTTCCGAAAAAAATTGGTAGCTTTGAGCTTTATATACGCCCGTGCGAAGTTATAAGGCATATCAACGGTTCTTTTATATTTATAGATTATAGCGATTTCGAACGCAAGGATCAATTGGTCATAATGTATAATGTTTTGAGGGATGAAATTTTCGCTGAACTCAAAGTTGCAGGTGTCTTTAGAACCTTAAGGGTTTTTGACTGCAATACGCTGAAAGAACTAGAAGGGAAGCTGGAAAAACATCTTGCAGAGACCTTGGATTTCGTAACTAACACAGACCACGAGATATAAAAATAAAAAATAGTGATAAAACCTTGACAGTTCTATCGTTATCACCTATAATACACTTACGCGATTATTGAGGCCCGGTAGTTTAGTCGGTTAGAATGCCGCCCTGTCACGGCGGAGGTCGTCGGTTCGAGTCCGATCCGGGTCGCCATTATGCCTCGGTAGCTCAGTCGGTAGAGCAACGGACTGAAAATCCGTGTGTCGACAGTTCGATTCTGTCCTGAGGCACCATCGTTATGCGGAAATAGCTCAGCGGTAGAGCACCGCCTTGCCAAGGCGGGGGTCGCGAGTTCGAATCTCGTTTTCCGCTCCATTTTATGGCGACATAGCCAAGCGGTAAGGCAGAGGTCTGCAAAACCTTTATCCCCAGTTCGATTCTGGGTGTCGCCTCCACTTCATGCCGGGGTGGCGGAACTGGCAGACGCAAGGGACTTAAAATCCCTCGGAGAGTGATCTCCGTACCGGTTCGATTCCGGTCCTCGGCACCAGTATATTCTTAAATTTTTTTAAAAGAGCGCCCGGCTTGGGGCGCTCTTTTGCGTATAACACATTTATGGAAAAGAGGGATTGTAATGACAAATGGTTTTGCTGGTCTGAAAGTATGCGCCAGGACAGTTGACCTTCTTAAGAAGGCAGGTATTACTAAACCAATGCCTGTGCAGGAACAGGTAATACCAGCAATTTTTGCTGGGAAGGACGTTATAGCCAGAGCTCAGACAGGAACCGGTAAGACTTTGGCATTTCTGGTTCCTTTAATGGAAAAAATTAACCCAGAAAAGAAATATGTGCAGGCATTAATAATTGCGCCGACCAGAGAGTTAGCAATGCAAATCTCAATGGAAGCCAAAAAATTGGTCGGCGAAACCGGCATAAAAATACTGCCTGTTTGTGGCGGTCGCGATTTAGAGCAACAAAAGCATAAAATGCAAAATATAACGCATATTATGGTTGGTACGCCTGGACGCTTGCTTGATCATATTCGCCGAGGCAACACCAGTTTAGGCGGCGTCAATTATCTTGTTCTTGATGAAGTCGATGAAATGCTTGAGCAGGGATTTATTGATGAAGCTGCCGAATTGATAGGCATGACTAGCCAGGAAAGACAAACAGTTCTTTGTTCAGCAACCTTGTCGGAAGAAGTAAGAAAACTGGGTAAAAAAATTACCAGGAATTGTTCAGTGATTGATATTAACCCAGAACAGGCTACTGTAGCTGGAATTGAACAGATTTGTATAAAGACGACAGAAGAATATAAACAGAAGGCACTGGAAACCCTGATTCAGCGTTACAATCCTTATTTGATGATTGTTTTTTGTTTTAGCAAAGAACGAGCTATCGAGTTGGAAGAATCGTTGGCAACTAAGCAGTATAATGTTGATGTTTTGCATGGCGAAATGTCACAGGCTAAAAGAAAAACGGTAATGAAAGCTTTTCGTGATGCTAAGCTTCAGGTGCTGGTAGCAACTGATTTGGCAGCACGTGGACTCGACATCGAAGGCGTTACTCACATCATAAATTATGACATTCCACATGACGTGGATTGGTATGTGCACCGCATAGGACGTACTGGCAGAGCGGGAAGAGAAGGCATAGCTGTAACTTTATATACTGCAGATGAAATCCGTTGGCTGAAACAAATCGAAGAGAAATTGAATGTTCAAATGGAAAGACAAAATTTAGCAGGCGAAACTGTTGCCAGAAGATTGCCGCGTAAGACTGCCGTTTCTGTCAAAACAAACAAACCGGCCGCTGTGGCTAGAGGCGGCAAGAAAAGTGCAAAACCTGTCATTAAAAGTGCAAAACCTGAGAGCGAAAGTGTAAAACCAGATAAGAAAAGCGCTAAACCGGGCAAGGGTTGGGCTAAGGCAAAAGCTACTACAAAAGTGAAAAAGGTGGGTGGCAAAAATGAAAGAGGTAAATCAAGAAAGAGTAAATAGATTGATTGAAGGAATAGCGAGTTTTGGTAAATCAGAAAAGGGAATTACCAGATTAGCGTATTCGCAAGAAGATTTTGCTGCTCAGAAATGGCTTTTGGAGCAGATTGCTGATTTAAAACTTACTGTTACCCAAGATGCCATTGGCAATACTTTTTTGCGTAGAGAAGGAAGAAACAGCGAGCTAGAACCGGTTGCGATGGGTTCCCATCTTGATACAGTTGCTCAAGGTGGAGCATACGATGGTGTTTTAGGCGTAGTTGGAGCTCTCGAAGTCTTATATATGCTGCAGAATGAGGAGATTGAACGTCCGGTTGAGACAATAATTTTCAGGGCAGAGGAATCTACCAGATTTGGTTTTGCGACTATTGGCAGCAAAATTATGGCTGGCGTAGGTTCTCCCAAAAAGTTTTCTTCAGCCGCCAAGAAAAATGAAGCTTCTTTCGAGGAGTGTCTGAAAGCAAACGGCTATGATCCGGAAGATTATACAAAAGCTGTCAAGGAAGAGGGCTGCTTTAAATGTTTTCTTGAATTACATATAGAACAGGGTAAAGTTCTGGATGAAACCGGTGAGCAGATTGGCATAGTGAAAAATATTGCGGCACCGACACGCTTTAAAATTATTGTTGATGGCATTGCCGACCATTCCGGAGCAACTCCCATGGAATTCAGAAGAGATGCTCTTGTAGCTGGAGCCAAACTAATTCTGGCTGTTCAGGAGGCTGCAAGCGAAGAGTCTGAGAATGGCACGGTTGCAACAGTTGGGATTGTCGAAACAGAACCTGGCTCTATCAATGTCATTCCTGGCAAAGTTACTTTGTGGGTTGATTTGCGTGGAGTAGACAGTGAAAGTATACAGAACGCGATGGAAAGCATAAATGAGGCTGTTAGTTTTGTTGCTGAAGAAGACAGCGTGAGGATAACGGTTGATATGTTGACATCTGACGAGCCGGTTCCTCTGTCAGAAGATCTAGCTAATATGTTTGAAGAAATTTGCCGGGAAAAAGAAATATCATACCGTGTGATGAACAGTGGAGCTGGGCATGATGCCATGCATATGGCAAAACTTGTACCGACCAGTATGGTCTTTATTCCTTGTAAGGATGGTATAAGCCATAACCCAGAAGAATATGCAAGTCCTCAAAGCATTGCAGTAGGTATTGAAGTTTTGGCTGCTGCTGTGATGCGTTTGGCAAATGAATGAAGCAATAACTATTTTTAAGCAAAAGTGCTATAATTAAACGGAATTATTCAATCAAAGCGAGGGAAAAGCATGGAAGAAGTTCGTGTCAGGTTTGCCCCGAGCCCCACAGGATATTTGCATATTGGTGGAGCCAGGACAGCTTTGTTTAATTGGTTGTACGCTAAAAGTAACGGCGGCAAATTGATTCTGAGGATAGAGGATACTGATACCGATAGGTTAAAAGAAGACTCAGTCAGCCAGATTCTTACCAGTTTGAAATGGCTAGGCATAAATTGGGACGAAGGCCCTGAAATTGGAGGAAATTACGGTCCTTATTTCCAATCAGAACGTAAGAAACTCTATAAGCGTGAAGCAGAGAGGCTTTTGGCTGAGGGGAAAGCTTATTGCTGCTTCTGTACTCCTGAAGATCTGGAAGCTGAAAGGGAGAAACAGAGAAAAGCTAAGCTGCCATTCCGCTATGCTCGTACCTGCCGTGAGTTATCACCGGAAGAAGTAAAAGAACGTATTGCAGCCGGCGAAAGTTATTCCGTGCGAATTAAGATTCCCAAAGAAGGCGAAGTCGTCGTTCATGATATGATTCATGGCGATGTTAGCTTTGATCTTACCCAGCTTGATGACTTTGTCATCATGAAAAGCAATGGGATGCCTACGTATAACTTTGCTGTTGTCATAGATGACCATATGATGAAAATCAGCCATGTTTTACGTGCGGAAGAACATCTTTCAAATACGCCCAAACAAATTCTGCTTTACGAAGCATGTGATTTCGAAACACCTAATTTTGGACATATGCCGATGATTCTTGCTCCTGATCGCAGCAAGCTAAGCAAACGTCATGGCGCGACTTCTGTAGAGGAGTTCAGAGAGCAAGGCTATCTGCCACAGGCAATTATTAATTATTTAACTTTGTTGGGTTGGGCACCAGGCAATGAACAAGAGATTTTTTCATTGGAAGAAACTTGCCAGCAATTTAAGTTTGAAAAAATGTCTAAAAAAGCAGCAGTCTATGATACCAAGAAACTTACCTGGCTGAATGGACAATATTTGTCTTCCCTGCCACTTGAGGATATCATGCCGGAAGTAAAACCTTTCTTTATTAAAGCCGGTTTAGTTGATGAGAATTGGCTTGAGACTAACGCGGCATATTTTGAAAAACTAATTGATGTCGTAAGGGTTCGCGTAAAAACCTTGCAAGAGGTAGTCGATGCCAGCACATATTTCTTCGAAGATTTGACTGGATATGATGAGAAGGGCATCGCAAAACATTTTAAACCTGAGGCAGTTCAGATACTGACCGATTGCTTAAATGGCCTGGAAGCTTTAGAGGAGTTTTCGCTGGAGAACACAGAGAAAGTTTACAATGATATCGCTGAAAGAAACGAAATGGCTTTAGGTAAGGTCATTCATCCTACCAGGCTCGCCCTCACCGGTCGTACTGTAAGCCCTGGACTTTTTGATGTTATGTTGCTCTTAGGCAAGGAAAAGACTATCAAACGCATAAAAGATGCGATCATTTTTATTAATTCATTATAGGGGCTTGTTTTTCTCAATAGAATTAGGTATAATAAGTCCTGTACTTTCCGGGATGGTGTAATGGTAGCACAGATGATTCTGGATCATCTTGTCTGGGTTCGAGCCCTAGTCCCGGAGCCAAACGGCCCCATGGTCAAGTGGTTAAGACGCTGCCCTCTCAAGGCGGAGTCAGGGGTTCAATTCCCCTTGGGGCTACCACTTAAAGCAAGACCGCATTCGATTGAATTCGAGTGCGGTTTTTTTATTTTTGACCTGTGAAGACTAATATATGCCCATCCAAGCAAAAAAATAAATCGTAATTTTCTGACAATATACTTGATTTTTATCTATCATCTTCTTACAATTAAGATATAGCAAAAGAAAATTAATTATTAAGACAAGGCTAATGCATAGCGGGTGATGATTAGAAGCTACAAGTGAAATATTTTTGGAAATATGAGTGAGGATGGTGGAGATGTATGGTTGACAATTTTATACAGAGATACTGGACAGTTGTATTGCTTTTGTGTATAATTATGCTAGGTCAAAGGGGACCTTTCTTTTGTTGTGCCTATGCATATGATTGAAAGGTTCCTTTCGTTTTTTATAACCCCATAATATTCATATTTTATTGAGGAGGAAATTAAATGAAAAAATCAGATTTGCTTTATGTGATTCCACCTGCCCAACATAACAAAGAGGCTTTAATTCCTTTGTTGGAACTTCATCCGGAAATAAAATTTGTTTCATTTGTCGGTATTGATTTTGCTGGTAATGACACTGATGAAAAAATACCTATCTCTCTGTTTATTGAAGATATGGATGTGTTTTTGAATGAACATGGCCCGCAAACAGATGGTTCTTCTGTTGTTATGCCGGGTATTGCTTCCCTCAATAATGCTCGTGTTGATATGATAACTGACAATGATACCAACTGGTTTGTTGACTATAATTGCGAACATTTTGATGCAGAGACAGGAAAGATGGTTGGTACTCTGCGTATTCCAAGTTTCTTGATCCATAATGATGTCTTTGTAGATTCTCGTTCAATTCTAAAGAATAGCTTAGAGCATGTACGTGAAGAAATGCTTGCTTTATGCAAAAAATACCCAAAAATTTATGGTTTGGAGCATATCGACGCAAGCGAAATAAGTGATATTATTTTTACTTGTGCGACAGAATTAGAATTCTGGGTTAAGTCTCCGCGTGAAGATGCCCCTGTTGAAGCACTTTCTTCTTCACAAATGATGCAGGAACAATATTGGCAAAGAACTCGCGGCAACGTGCGTACGGCTATGGAACAAGCTGTAGAAGCACTTGAGCTCTATGGCCTGGGACCAGAAATGGGACATAAAGAAGTCGGCGGTGTAAAAGGCCAAATGGATGAAGCCGGTCACATGACTCATGTTATGGAGCAGCTGGAAATCGATTGGAAATACAGCGTTGGTTTGCAAACGGCTGATAATGAACTTTTAGCACGTATAGTTGTCAAAGAAATTTTCCGTATGAATGGTTTGGAGGTTTCTTTCCAGGCTAAACCTATACCGGGTGTTGCCGGCAGCGGTGAGCATACTCATGTTGGCCTTGCGGCTAAATTGAATAATGGAAAAGTTGTCAATCTCATGTCACCAACTGACCTGAAGAAAGAATTCCTCTCAGCCATCGGGTATGGTTCCATTATGGGATTGCTGAAAAACTACGAGGTTATAAATCCTTTTGTTTCTTCAACAAATGACTCACTAAATCGTCTTAAACCTGGATTTGAAGCACCTGTATGTATTGTTACCTCTTTGGGACACACGCCGGATGTTCCATCTCGTAACAGAACAATTCTGGCTGGTTTGGTTCGTGATATCGATAACCCAATGGCAACTCGTTTCGAAATGCGTTCACCGAATCCTTATACCAACACTTATTTAGCCTTGGCTGTATTTTATCTTTCGATGATGGATGGCATCAAAGCTGCTTTGGAATCAGGCAAAGATCTTGATGGGTTGTGTGCTGAGCTTTCCAAAAAACACGGTACAGAAGGTTTTTATCTCGAAAAAGACAGAGAATATCGTACGGAAGAGGATGTTTTCGAAGACTTCTCTGAAGAACAACGTAATAAATTGTTCGGAAAACCACCTGCAACTGTTTGGGAAAATATGTGTGCCTTTAAGGAACATCCGGAAAAGACAGCAGTTCTTACAAAGGACAATATTATCAAACCGGTTTTTGTAGATTCATTTGTACAAGGCGCCTTAACTCGTTGGAAAACAGAACTAGTTAACCGTATCTTGCCTGATAATCTTGCTGAAGTATTGGAAATGTACTGCATGCATGAAACAGGGGAATCAGCTTGGGATGATGAATTGTGGAATAAAATTGATGAACTAAGACACTGCTTGTTTAAAGATGGTGTAGATGGACTTTCCTTGGCTACGCAAGTTCGCAAGGCAGTTCGTGAAGAAGATTTTGCTAAAGCTTCTGATTTGCAATTGGAAATGGCTGCTAGGATGGCAGAACTCAGAGCACTGTATCATGACTATAAATTAAATATTATTGATTAATACTGGTACTAAAAAACAGGCGGCTCAGCCGCCTGTTTTTTGTTGAAAAACATTGAGGCCTAAACATAAATATGCTAAAATGGACATAGTATTGATAAAATTGGAGTAATATGTTAAAAAACTTGGTATGGGAGGCTGCAATGAAAAAACCTTTCAACATGTTTTTGGTTTGTTTTCTAATAATGTTTATTTGTCCTACTGTTACTTTTTCTTCCTCAGAAATAATTGCTAAGCGGGGCATGAATGAAGAGATAGTTGGGCAGGTTCAGGCAATGCTCTGGGAAATGAAGCTATATGACGGCACTATCGATAATGATTTTGGTTCGCAGACTGAACAGGCTGTTAAAAATTTTCAACGAAAGATTAACAAACAGCAGGATGGAATTGTTACCAAGGAATTAGAAGAATCACTTGCGAAGGAAAGCAAACTTGATTTTTCAAAGTTCAATCATCATTTTCTTGTAGATGCTACTGCATATTCTTCTCAGGATCCTGGCTGCGGTGGAACAACTGCTACAGGGGTAGCTGTACGCAAAGGAATTGTTGCTGTGGACCCCAATACGATACCTCTTGGTACTGATATTTATATTCCTGGCTACGGAAAAGCCGTTGCGGCTGATATTGGTGGCTCCATCAGGGGAAATATTATTGATATAGCATTCGACAGCAGGGCTGAAGCTTTACAGTTTGGCCGTAAATATTTGGTTATTTATACAATGTAGAGAAGGTGTCATTAAGTTGAATTCACAGGATGTTTCTGCCCTTGTCATGGCTATCTATGACAAGGCCATCTTTGTGCCTGTTTTCTCTCATATAAAAATTGACGAAGTTCGTTGTGGGGGAGCAAAGGCTAGTCTGATAATAGACGCTGCCCGGCACCTTAGTAAGCAAGGTTTTGTGCAAAGCGGTGTTCTTACAGCACTTACTGACGTGACATCGAGAGTGACTGGCGCAAGCGTGGGTGTTATGGCTGGAACCTTGAGCTTTAGCATGAATTTGACAAAGGCAATTTCTGCTTGCAAAATAGTAGAAGTTAATAGTGTAATTAAACATCATGGCCGCAGGACGATGGTAATAGCGTCAGAAATAAAAGATGAAAACAACTTTCTTTTAGCCACGGCACTCACTACGATGTCGGTTGACGGTTTTTTTGACGAAATCCCTAGAAAATGGTAAAATTAACCATTGTTATGTGAAAAATATAAAAAAGACATAAATACAGGGCTTCGGCCTGGAAGTAGGAGGACAAAATGGATTTTGCTTTAAATGAAGACCAATTGGAATTACAGGAAATGGTACGCGAGTTTGTAAACAAGGAAATAACTCCATTTGCTGGCGAGATGGACAGAAATAATGAGGCTATGCCTGGTTTGATGGAGAAGGCCGCCGATATGGGACTTTTGAATCTTATCGTTCCTGAAGAATACGGTGGACCTGGCTTGGACAGCGTAACAGTTGCTATGATTTATGAAGAATTGGGCAAGGGCTGTGCAGGTATTGCAACTTCTATGGCGGCAAATTCTTTGGCGTCTTATCCGATTTTGTTAAGCGGCAGCGAAGAACAAAAAGTTGAACATTGTAATCTTTTAAATGAAGGCGGCTTGGCTGCTTTTGCTTTAACAGAACCGAATGCGGGTTCTGATGCCGGTGGTGTAGCTACTACAGCTGTTAAGGATGGCGACAATTATATCCTTAATGGTACTAAAGCTTTTATCACCAATGCTGGTATTGCTGATACTTTCTTAGTGTTTGCTAATACCAGAAAAAGCGGTGGCATCCGCGGTTTGACTGCTTTCATTGTGCCTAAAGGTACTCCTGGCTTTAAGGTTGGCAAAAAGGAAGACAAAATGGGTATTCGCCCATCAAATACTTGCGAATTAATTCTGCAGGATGTTGTTATTCCTGTCAAAAATCGTGTTGGCCGTGAAGGTGAAGGCTTCCGTATAGCTATGACTACTTTGGATTCTGCTCGCCCATTTGTTGGTGCTGTTTCTGTAGGACTTGCTCAAGCTGCCCTTGATGTAGCAGTAAAATATGCAAAAGAAAGAAAGCAATTCGGTCAGCCAATAGCTTCTTTCCAAATGATACAAGCAATGGTTGCTGATATGGCAATCAAAGTTGAAACTGCACGTTTGATGGTGCAAAAAGTTTGCTGGATGCGTGACCAAGGAATGAACTTTACAAAAGAAGCTGCTATGGCAAAATGCTATGCTGCTGATGTGGCTATGCAGGTTACTACAGATGCTGTACAGATTATGGGTGGTTACGGTTATTCTCGCGAATATCCTGTAGAAAAAATGATGCGTGATGCAAAAATCATGCAGATTTATGAGGGAACCAACCAAATCCAAAGATTGGTTATTGCTAATAAAATTCTGTATTAATTTATAACTATTTTGTTATTGAAGCGTTATCTCTACATCAGGGATAACGCTTTTTACATTATGCTTGTGTCCGAAAGCTCTTGCGGAGTTGTTGTCAGACCCGTTTTCTGTTATAATTAATTATTAATTTCAATTGGCAGGGTGAATAGATGTTATTATTAATAATTGCTGCGTTTGTCGTAGTTGTCGATCAATTTACAAAATATTTGGTAACCAATAATATGATTGAAGGAATGGGAATTCCAATTATCGATGGAATTTTTCATTTGACTTATATTTTAAATCCAGGTGCTGCTTTCGGCATTTTGGAAAATAATCGCTGGTTTTTTGTCCTTACAGCAGTTTCTGTGCTGACCGTTTTATTTTATTACAGACATGCTATTATGTCTGAATCAAGGCTTGTGCAGCTAGGAGCAGCACTTTTTGCCGGTGGTGCGCTGGGGAACCTGATTGATCGTATAAGAATAGGATTAGTAATAGATTTTTTTGATTTTCGCATCTGGCCGATATTTAATGTGGCTGATATAGCTATATGTTTGGGAGTAGGGTTGATTGTATGGAGTACGATAAAGACGGAATTGAAGAGAACGAAATAGTAGAAACAGAAAAGGCAGCGACCGAGGATGTTGGCAAGCGTGCAGACGTGTTTCTTGCTGAGAAGCTTAACTTATCGCGTGCTAATGTACAAAAAATGATGGATGCCGAACGAATAACAGTTGGATCTAAGACTGTGAAGGCTAATCATAAGGTTAAGGATGGGGAACTCTTCGTTATTCGTTATCAGGAAGCAGTACCTTTGGAAGTAATCGCAGAAAATATTCCAATTGATATTTTATATGAAGACCAGGATGTCATTGTTGTAAACAAGGCTCGTGGCATGGTTGTTCATCCAGCTGCGGGTAATTATACAGGTACTCTTGTTAATGCTCTTCTTTACCACTGTAAAAATCTTTCCGGTATTAATGGAGTAATCCGTCCAGGCATCGTCCATCGTTTGGATAAAGATACTTCAGGAGTTATGATAGTTGCGAAGAATGACATAGCGCACACTTCTTTGTCCGAGCAAATTCAAACTAAAAGTGCTAAAAGAAGCTATCTTGTAGTAGTGCGTGGCAATGTGAAACAGGATAATGGACGCATTGAAACATTAATAGGACGGGACAGTAAAGATAGAAAAAGAATGTCTGTAGTTAGTAAGAATGGTAGAGAAGCTATTACTGAATATGAAGTGTTGGAACGCTTTGGCCGTTTTACGCTTTTACAGTGTCGCTTACTGACAGGCCGCACGCATCAGATCCGCGTGCACCTTGAATATCTTGGTTATCCTGTTGTTGGTGATCCAAAATATTCTCCGCAGAAAATACCTTTCGCCATTAATGGACAAGCATTGCATTCTTATGAATTAACTTTTAAACATCCGCGTACAGGCGAGGAAATGTCTTTTACGGCGCCTATTCCTGAAGATATGAATAAAATCATCACGCGTTTAAGAAATGGTCAGTTTTAAAGTTAAATATTGGAGGTAGCAGCTATGAGCAGACTGGTAAGAAAAAATGTCATAATGGATGCTGAAGCAATGCGTCGTGCCATCGTGCGTATTGCCCATGAAATTATTGAGAAGAACAAGGGCGTCGAGAACATAATAATGGTGGGTATTCGTACACGAGGTGTTCCTTTGGCACAGAGGATTGCGAAAGAAATCGAAAACATTGAAAATGTGAAGGTTCCTGTTGGTTTTCTTGATATAACCCTTTACCGTGATGACTTATCAACCTTGGCTTACAATCCAATAGTACATGGTACAGAATTGGACTTTAATATTAGTGGTAAGATAATAATTCTTGTCGATGACGTTCTTTATACCGGTCGAACTATCAGGGCTGCTTTGGATGCTTTAATTGATATGGGACGCCCTAAAGCGATAGAACTCGCTGTGTTAATTGATCGCGGACACAAGGAACTTCCTATCAGAGCTGATTTTGTCGGTAAGAATGTACCTACGGCGCACAAAGAAATAATAGACGTGACTCTTAAGGAAAGCGATGAAGAGGACGAAGTTATTATAAGTGAAATAGCTGAAGATTGATTATCAATACCCGCAGCATTGTGCTGCGGGTATTTTCTTTTTCGATTTTGCCGGAAGGTGCTGTTATATTAACAGCGAATATTACTAGAGTAATAGTTTTAGAAGAAGGTGATAATATGGGAAACTTAGCTAATTTCAATGAAGTTTTGTATCATACAGGTCTTTCAACAGCAATGATTGAGAATGCGGAGTATGCCATTTTACCAGGCGATCCCGGCAGGGTGGAAGTGCTTGCTAAAGCATTTGGAGAAGCTGGATTTATTGCCAGTCACAGAGAATATACCAGTTGGCTGACACATATAAACGCTAAACCGATTCTCGTATGTTCGACTGGTATGGGTGGGCCTTCGGTAAGTATCGGTATGGAAGAATTGGCCAGAATAGGAGTTAAAAAATTTATACGAGTCGGTACAACTGGCTCTATTCAGGAACATATTAAATTAGGTGAAGTCGTTATTAATAAAGCAGCTGTGCGTCTTGACGGTGCCTCCAGGCATTATGCCCCGATTGAGTTTCCTGCCGTCGCATCTTTAGAACTTACCAACGCCCTTGTAGTGGCGGCTGCCGAGGTCAAAGCACCTTATCATGTAGGTATCTCAGTTTCTTCGGATACTTTTTGGCCAGGCCAGGAACGTTATGATAGTTTTACAGGATATGTGCCGCGAGCCTTGCAGGGATCTTTACAAGAATGGCAAGCTTTAGGCGCGAGCAATTATGAGATGGAAACGGCAACTCTTTTCGTTGTGGCACAAAGTATGGGTTTAGATGCAGGCTCAATCTGTGGAGTGGTTGCACAAAGAACACAAGACGAGCATGTTGCTTCTCCTGATATATACCAACTGGCTTCTGAGCGGTTTATACTTGTTGTGAAAAGAGCATTATTTAATATGACTAAAGAAGGAAAATAAAAATGAGTAGAGTAATTATTTTATTATTGGATTCTTTTGGTATTGGTTGTGCAGAAGATGCCGCAAAGTTTGGCGATGCAGGCGCTGATACCTTAGGCCACATTAATGAGTGGTGCGGAAAGAACAGAAAAGATGAAAGCGGCAAGCCAAATTATTTGTTCTTGCCAAATATGAATATGCTGGGACTTGGCCAGGCGGCTGAGGCCAGCCGAGGCAAAAAATTAAGTTTCCCCTTAAGTGAAAATGATAAAAACTTGTCTGGAGCATGCGGTTTTGCTTCACCGATAAGTAAGGGTAAGGATACTTTGAGCGGTCATTGGGAAATGATGGGCGTACCTGTCAGATTTGATTGGGGATATTTCTCAGCTAAAGAAAACAGTTTCCCTGATGATTTATTAACAAAACTTATTGAAGAAGGCGGGATTCCCGGAATAATTGGGAATAAGCATGCTTCGGGGACAGAAATTATTAAGGAACTAGGCGAGGAGCATTGCTTGACAGGCAAGCCAATCGTTTATACTTCGGCTGACAGTGTGTTGCAAATTGCTGCTCACGAAAAAGCTTTTGGTTTGGAAAGATTATACGCCTTATGCCAGGTTGCTTTTAAATTGGTGCAGCCCTATCATATAGCACGTGTTATAGCGCGCCCTTTTGTTGGTGATACTTCCAAAGATTATGCACGAACCGGCAATCGTCATGACTATGCAGTGCCTGCTCCTGAGGAAACATTGCTGGATAAACTATGTGAAAGTGGTGGCCACGTTCATGCTATAGGAAAAATTGCCGATATTTTCGCGCATCGTGGTATCAGCAGACATTATCCTGCTACAGGTCTGGAAGCATTATTCGATGCAACTATCGAGGCTGTGCATGAAGCTAAGGATAATAGTATTGTATTTGCGAATTTCGTTGATTTCGATTCGTCATACGGACATAGGCGCGACGTTCAAGGTTATGCAGATGGTCTTGAATATCTAGATAAGCGGCTTCCTGAGCTTTTCAAATGCATGCAGTCTTCGGATCTTGCTCTTATAACTGCAGATCATGGTTGTGACCCAACGTGGAGCGGCAGTGACCACACACGAGAAAATATACCGGCTTTATTTTTTGGCGCGTCAGTAAGACCGCAGGTATTATCACCCATGAAAACGTTTTCTGATATAGGACAAACTTTGGCTTTTTTCCTTAATTTATCTTTGGAAAATGGAGAAGCTCAGGATATTTTTCAACAAAGGAGGGAATATAAGTGATAAAAAAATGTTTACTTGGTTTATTTTTGGCTTTCTTTTCTGTTTTTTCTATATGCACCAAGAGTGAAGCTGCTTTTGAATTTAAGCCGGTTGCGTTTGTTGTAATTGATTATTCCCAGAATGCTGTGCAGGAAGATTTGTTATCTTGGCGTGAGCAAGTAAGGCAGGCATACCACGTACCTTATTATGAAATTATTAAAAGTTCTGAACCAACGGATGCAGCCATGAAAGTTATTCGTGAGAGCGGCTTATCGACTTCGAAGCTAGACAAGCAAACATTACAAAAAATTGCTGCAAATATACCAGCCAAGGTTGTTGTTATTTTGGGAGTAAATAGAATGGAAGAGCGGCTTGTACATTCCTGGGGTTTCTATTGGCATGATGAAGGAGATATTTTACAGCAAGTTATTGTTTCAGCCGATATTTATATTTACAAAGAAGAAAATGATAAAATGCTCAAGAAAAAGCTCCGTTATTTTGAGACGGAAGACATCCCCATCAGTACGCCTGCCAGTGATGTTATAAAGTATGAATTGCGTAAGATTGTCAATACCATGGAGGGTCGGGAACAAATTTAGAGAAAAAACTAAATATAGTGCAAATTGCCTACAACTAATAATAAAAACACTATATGTGGTTAAAAAACTTGACACTGGCATCAACCTATTGTACTATATAGAGGTAGTAATTATTGGTACGGAGGTTGAGAACTATGGTATTTGAAATGAGTGGAGTGCAGGTTAATTGCTGCGACGGGATTACAGAGCAGGAAGCTTCAATCTATGTAGGCGAACAATTACAGGTTATGCCGCATAAGACTTTATTGTCTGTTGATTTATCACTTGCAGGTGATGCTATTTTGGTTAAACCCCATTACGACAGTATTGTGAGAGTTCGTCGTATTACTGGTTATCTGAGTACTTTGCCGCGTTTTAATGACGCTAAAAAGCACGAAGTTGCTGACAGAACTACCCATCTTTGATTTTTTTAAAGGTGTTACCGCGAATGCGGTAACACCTTTTTTATTGAAGTGACATGAGCAGACGTGTTAAAATAATTACCAAGAGCAAAGCAGTTATTATTTCTAAAGGAGTGTTTGCAGTGGCAAAGGATAATTCTTTTGATGTTGTGTCGCAAGTCGACATGCAGGAAATGGATAATGCTGTCAACCAAACAAAGAAGGAAATCGGACAACGCTTCGATTTCAGAGGTTCCAGCGCCAGTATTGAGCTAGAGGAAAAATGCTTAAAGATTACAGGGGAAGACGACTACAAACTGTCAGCTATACTGGATGTTTTACGGCAGCGGATGGCAAAAAGAAATATTCCCTTGAAATGTTTGAAACCGGGAAAAATTGAGCCGGCATCAAAAGGTACTGTTAAGCAGACAATAGATATCGAACAAGGTATTTCCAAGGAAAAAGCACGAGACATCGTAGCTGCTATCAAAGCATCAAAGCTTAAGGTAACGGCACAGATGCAAGATGATCAGGTTCGCGTATCTGGTGCAAAAAAAGATGATTTGCAAGCTGTTATTCAATTATTAAAACAAGGCGATTTCGGCGTTGACCTACAATTTATTAACATGAGATAAAAAAATGTGTTGCTGCAAATGCAGTAACACATTTTTTTAATTATTTGCTTGCATGGTTATATTGATCTCAAAAAGTCGGTTCCAGGGGAAATCAATTTTGAAGTCAGCAGCTTGAAGAAAGTGATCTTTTTTTAAGTAGTAAGCATATAACTTATAGGTTGATTCAACGATTTCGTCATGGAAAGGTGTAAAGTCATAAATAATATTAGGGTCATTTTTTCCAAGTGAATTGCTGAGGTTGGGACGTATATTTGATTGATAGAGCCAGTCGTCAAGATAGCGTATTTGCAGTAGGGTGTTTTTATCAGAGGGCGACATCTTTTTGGCTAATATGCCCTGCGAAAGTGCATATCCGATTGCATTGTCAGCTGTATTCCAACCGGAATACGCAAATATTTGTTCTAATAAATCATGTTTGTAAAGTTCTTCCATGAAGCCGTTATCAGCGCCATTTGCGTATGATATATCAGCTATAGCCAAGGTTCTTCCGCTTTTAACAAGATTGGAGATAAGATTAGTAAAACTTTTATTATATATAGAAGAGAAAAACAGATTGTCATCCGCAGTAGAATCCTTGGTAACGCCATCAAATGGTGTATTCACGGCAAGAATGAGATCAGCTTTATCCTGCAGTTCTGAAACGCGTGCACCTACAGCCTGGATCTGGTCAGGAACTGAGGAAGATAAACGCTGGTCAGAATAATAAGGCAAGGTGTTTTTGCCAGCTCCTTCAGAATAAATAACATGTACAACAGGTTGTTCATTGCTAAGCTCATTGATAGTTCGGGTAAGTAACAAAAGACCTAGCTGGTCTACACCGGGAAGTATTTTGAAGCTATTGCTGGATAGGTCGAGAGTAGCATCAATGAGATGACGGCTCTCCATATGTGTCTGTGACAGAGGTGCGTCATCGTCCTTGCCAATGGCAAGATAATGAAATGTTCTTTTTCTTGCTAGTTCCGCAAGCAGTAAATTAATGTGAAAGTTTTTTTGCCGTCTTTCCAGCCAGTCAGAGAGGTATTTTTGAGGAAGTCGTGCCAGCAATTCGCTTTTTTTGAATTTTTCGCTTGCCGTAAGGCCCTGTCCCTCTTCCTTGTCGTTTAACTGCGAAAGCACAAAAATATCGTGACCATATTTAGTATAGTAGGGCGGTTCTACTTTGCCAAAACTTTGTCGAGGAGTCCTCATAACTGTTGAAAAACCATAAATTTTAAGGTTTGGATGATTTTCCCTCAAATCCTTAAATTTTTCCACTCTGTCAATGAGTTCGCTATCCGAATAGTGATGTGTCCGCGAAGCTACTAAGCCTCCATAGATAAGGCTATCAGTTGCCAAAACTGCAGCGTCAGCATCCTGGGCAGCATTGTTTAACCAGGACCAGAGAGCACCAGGATTGCCGTTGTGTTCGTTGTCGGCCAGCAGTTTTTCAGGCGGCACAGCCAGTTCATAGCCTGCTGCCTTAATCGTTTGTTTAACGTAGTCAAGGCAAACCGGACGATTATCCAATGGGATATACACTATTTTATTGTTTGCTTCGGCGGTTGCTGTAATTGATATTATGATAAATGCGAAAAAAATAAAAAGTTTGATTAAAATATTCAGGGTACTCAGCTCACTTTTTATGAAAATAGATAGACACAAGCTCATTATACTACGATTTTTACTCATATTACAAAATGTTAGGAAGCGCAAACGAAAATGTCTCAGAAAAAGCTAAACATTAATACGTGGAGCGCAGTGCTTTCATAGTCCAGAAAGAAAGGCAAGGGTTAAAGAGTTCCTCTGGCTGCTTCCACACGCGACAATTCGCCTGCAAGCAGTCGGTCGCTGATGTGCAGCAAGCCCGTCACTTCTTTAACCCTTGTCTGAGATATACTATACTGCTAATATTGTTCTTACAAAATGTTGACAAGGAAAAAAAGTGTGTTATAATTAGTGATAAATCAAAATAGCTACAAGTAATGCGAAGGAAGAAGCATCAGCATAAGACCATACAGAGAAAACTGCCTTGGCTGGAAGCGGTTTGGTAAAAAGATGTTTATAACCACCTTCAAACTAACTTTGGAACGTGTTCGCACAAGTATAAAGCTTCGTAAAACCGGCGTTAACGGTACCGAGTGGATTCTTTTAAGAATCAATCAGGGTGGAACCGCGGAATTCTCCGTCCCTTCATAGGGATGGGGTTTTTTTATTTTTTTGTAGCTTTAGTTAATTATTTAGATGAGTATATTGTTTAGGAGGATTTGTATGGCTAACATTATTGTAACTTTGAAAGATGGCAGTACAAGAGAGTATGCTGCAGGAGTAACACTGCTGGAAGTAGCAAAAAGCTTGTCGCAAAAATTAGGAAAGGTTGCTTTACTCGCGGTTGTTGACGGCAAAAATAGAGATCTTACAGATGTCCTGGAAAATGATGCATCTGTAGAATTTATATCAGCAGATACTACCGAGGGCCTGCATGCAATACGTCATACCGCAGCGCATGTCATGGCACAAGCAATTCAACATTTATTCCCGGGCACAAAATTTGCTATCGGGCCGGCTATCGCTAACGGGTTCTATTATGATCTTGATAGCGAGCATGTCTTTACACCCGAAGATTTAGCGGCAATTGAAAAGGAAATGGCCAAAATAGTTAAAGCCAATACTCCGCTTGTTCGGAGTGAACTGTCAAGAGCAGACGCTTTGGCAATGTTTGCAAAGATGGAAGAACCATATAAGGTAGAGCTGATTAACGATTTGCCTGAAGATGCCATTATCAGCATTTATCAGCAGGGTGATTTTCTTGACCTTTGTGCTGGACCGCACTGCCCAACGACAGGACGCGTTAAAGCTTTTAAATTACAAAGTATTGCTGGTGCTTATTGGCGCGGTAGTGAAAAGAATAAAATGCTGCAGCGTATTTACGGAACTGCTTTTAATACTAAGGAAGAACTTGACGCCTACCTTAATATGCTGGAAGAAGCAGCAAAACGTGATCATCGTAAACTTGGCAAGGAACTTGATCTTTTCAGCATTCAGGAAGAAGGTCCTGGTTTCCCATTTTTCCATCCAAACGGTATGATTATCCGCAATGAACTTGAAGACTATTGGCGTAAAATTCATAGAGAATATGGCTATCAGGAAATTAAGACCCCTATGATCTTGTCTCGTAGCCTTTGGGAACAATCAGGTCATTGGGATCATTACAGAGAAAATATGTACTTTACCCAAATCGACGAGCTTGATTTCGCCATCAAACCGATGAACTGCCCAGGCGGTATGCTGGTCTATAAAACTAAGCCGCATAGCTATAAAGAGCTGCCTATTCGTGCAGGCGAATTAGGCCTTGTACACAGACATGAATTGTCAGGAGCCCTTCACGGCTTATTCCGTGTACGTTGCTTTACACAGGATGACGCACATATTTTCATGATGCCAAGCCAGATAAAAGAGGAAATCCAAAATGTCATAAAATTGTTTGACCAGGTTTATGGAACTTTTGGCTTGAAATATCATGCTGAATTATCAACTCGCCCGGAAGATTCCATGGGTGATGCGGAAACCTGGGAAAAGACAACTAATGCACTGCGTGACGCAATGGAAGATTTCGGTCTTGAATATGTAGTTAATGAAGGTGATGGTGCTTTCTATGGACCGAAGATTGATTTCCATCTGACAGATTCTATTGGTCGTACCTGGCAATGTGGCACTATCCAGTTGGATATGCAGCTACCGGAAAAATTTGATTTGACCTATACTGGCGAAGATGGCCTGAAACATAGACCTGTCATGATACATCGCGTTGTTTATGGTAGTATCGAAAGATTTATCGGTATCTTGATTGAGCATTATGCCGGTGCTTTCCCAGCATGGCTGGCGCCAACCCAAGTTCGTATTCTGCCGATAACTGACAAGCATGTAGCTTATGCTAAAGAGCTTAATGATAAAATATTTGCCTTGGGGCTCAGAGTTTATCTTGATGACCGTAACGAAAAAATCGGCTACAAGATTCGTGAAGCACAAGTACAAAAGATTCCGTATATGCTTGTCATAGGCGACAAAGAAGTTGAAGAAGCCACTGTTGCCGTCCGTCGTCGCAGTGAAGGAGATCTTGGTGCTATGAAGGCAGAGGACTTTATTGCAATGCTGCAGAAAGAAATTGCCGAAAAGAAATAAATATTTGACATAATTGTGGCGTTGTGCTACAATTCTCTAGTAACGAAGTAGAAGCCATCCGCTTCTCACCTTGCGACTAACGTCCGACAGGGTCAATGATATTGTTTATCAGCGGGTGGACTATTGTGTCTACCCGCTTTAGTATTTTTTGGAGGTGAATTGTTATAAGCAAAGAAAGCTTGCGTATCAATGAAGAAATCCGGGCTCGTGAAGTGCGTGTCGTTGCTGACGAAGGCGAACAGCTTGGCATTATGTCCGGTCGAGATGCTTTAAATTTAGCATTGGAACGTCATATGGATTTGGTCGAAATTGCGCCGAATGCAAAACCGCCGGTGTGCCGGATTATGGATTACGGCAAGTATCGTTACGAGCAGCAAAAACGCGATAAAGAAGCTCGTAAGAAACAAAAAAGTTTTGATATTAAAGAAGTTAAGCTTCGCCCTGGCATTGAGGACCATGATTTTGACGTTAAGTTCAAGAATGCAGTTCGGTTCTTGGAAGATGGCGACAAAGTAAAAATCACTATTATGTTCCGCGGACGTGAATTATCGCATCCTGAGCTGGGAGAAGTTTTATTAATTAAAATGGCTAAACAACTCGAAGACCTCGCGGTCATTGAACGTGCTGCCAAATTAGAAGGCAAAAACATGATTATGATTGTTTCGCCAAAAGCTAACAAATAATAAGGAGGATGTTTCCTATGCCAAAGATGAAAACTCGTAGAAGTGCTGCTAAACGTTTTAAAGTAACGGGTACAGGTGAATTCAAGCGTTCCCAAGCGTTTACTAGCCACATTCTTGAACATAAATCTCCTGCGCGCAAGAGAAGTCTGCGCAAAGCAGCTCTTGTTCACAAGACAGATCATGAACGCGTAGCAAAAATGCTGCCGTACGCATAATAACAGAGGAAATTTGAGGAGGATTAACCATGGCAAGAATAAAAGTAGGTGTCACTGCACACAGACGTCATAAAGCAATCTTGAAATTAGCAAAAGGTTATCGCGGCAGCAAGAGCAAATTGTTCAAAAAAGCTAACGAAACCGTAATGAAAGCACTTTCTTATGCAAGACGTGACCGTCGTGCTAAGAAACGCGAATTCCGCAATTTGTGGATTGCCCGTATTAATGCTGCAACCCGTGCTAACGGCATGAGCTATAGCCGTTTTATGTACGGCTTGACTAAAGCTGGTGTCGAAATGAACCGTAAAGTTTTGGCTGATATGGCTATTTACGATGCAGCAGCTTTCACAAAATTGGTTGAAGTAGCAAAAGCAGCACTGTAATTTTTACAATTTAAGATATTTGTAACTTTTGAAAACACCTGGAGCGATGCTTCAGGTGTTTTATGCTAAAATATTCATTGTCTAACATGGTTTTAAGGTGTAGAATACACGGTAAGTGAGTGATTATGCCAAGGGAGGCAATTTTGTGATAATAATCAGGGTGTTGCAGTATCTTACGACTTATCAGCTGGTGGCTCTGACCTTTCTCATGTTAATTTTAACTGGTACAGGGTTTCTTATGCTTCCTGCTGCAAGTGTCAGCGGCATGTCTCTTTCTTTTGTGAATGCTTTATTTACGGCTACCTCAGCCGTATGCGTTACCGGACTTGCTGTTGTTGATACAGGAACATATTTTACTTTTTTTGGTCAGATGGTCATTATAATTCTTATTCAGCTTGGAGGGCTGGGAATTATGACTTTTGCAACGATGATAAGCGTGGCTATTGGGAAAAAAATAAACTTACGTGAGCGTTTGCTTATCCAGGAAACATTGAACCAGGAAGGTTTCTCTGGTGTGGTAAGGTTAGCGTTGCATGTTATAAAGTATACTTTTTTGATAGAGTTTATTTTTGGCTCAATACTTGCTATTCATTTATATCCTATATACGGAGCCAAGGCTTTTTATATGGGGTATTGGCACTCAATTTCCGCCTTTTGCAATGCTGGGTTTGACTTATTTGGTAATTATGACAGTTTGGTTAACTTTAGGGGTGATGTTGTTGTAAATCTGAGCATAATGTCTCTGATAATATTGGGAGGCTTGGGATTTATAGTCCTCGAAGATGTTCTTTCTAAGCGAAATTTTAAATCATTAATGTCACATAGTAAAATAGTTCTTATATCAACAGCAGTCCTTATATTTGCCGGTACTGTTGCTTTGTGGTTGCTGGAACATAACAATATTGATACAATTGCCAATTTGTCAGGCTTGGACCAATGGATGGCCTGCATGTTTCAATCTGTAACGTCAAGGACTGCCGGGTTTAATACTTTACCAATTGAAAAACTGACTGATAGTTCCCTGCTTTTCTTAATAATGTTAATGTTTATAGGTGCATCACCGACTTCTACAGGCGGCGGAATAAAAACAACCACTTTTGTGGTTGTTTTACTGACAGTCTGGTCATTGCTGCACGAGAAAAGTGATATTGTAATTTTTAATCGTAGAATTAGTAAAAAAGCCGTAAATAAGGCTTTTGCGATATTCATTCTGGCTTTGTTCCTGATTTTAGTTGTTACCCTATTGATTAGCGGGATTGATAATATACCGGTTATCCAGGTTTTATTTGAAGTTGTATCTGCCTTTGGTACTGTTGGACTTTCGGTCGGTATAACGCGTGATTTGTCCGAAATCAGTAAGCTGCTTTTAGTGCTGACAATGTATGCTGGTCGAGTTGGAGTTCTTACCTTTGCAATGCTTCTTTTGCAGAAACCCCGACCGGAAAAAATCAAATATCCTGAAGTAAAAGTAATTATCGGATAGGAGAATATCAATATGGAGAAGAAAAAGAAACAATACGTTGTATTAGGAATGGGACGCTTCGGTATAAGTGTAGCACGAACTTTGTATGGTTTAGGACATGATGTTCTAGGCATTGACAAAGATGAAGAAATTATTCAAAGTTTGAGTAATGAGTTGACTCATATCGTTGCAGCAGATGTGCTTGATGAAGAGATATACAGGACTCTTGGGTTGCGCAACTTTGATGTTGCAGTTGTAGCTGTCAGAGATTTGGAACCTAGCGTGATGTGTACATTAATGCTTAAGGAATGCGGGGTACCTTTTATCATAGCCAAGGCTTCCACTTCTCTTCATGGGCGTATGCTTGATAAAATAGGCGCGGATAAAGTAATTTATCCTGAACGGGATATGGGCATACGTGTTGGTCATAATCTTGCTGACAGTAATATTGTTGATTACATAGAATTGGTTGATAATTTAAGTATTATGGAAATAGAGACTCCTAAAACAATGGTTGGCAAGAGCCTGAGTGAAGCGGAGCTACGTCGTTTATATAATGTGACAGTTGTTGCTTTAAGAAGAAATGGCCAAATTTTGGTAAATCCTGATCCTAATGACAAGATAAAAGAAGGCGATGTTATGGTCATTTTGGGAACACGCGACAGTGTCAAAGCATTGGAGTCAAAGATTTGAGAAAGACAATCAGTAGTGTAAACAATCAGCTTGTAAAGGAAACCTGTGAGCTGAAAATAAAGAAATATCGTATGGCTGCAGATGCTTTTATTATCGAAGGCGCACGAAGCACTGAGGAAGTTTTAAACTCAGGGTGGGATATTCTGCGTGCTTTTGTTGATCTTTCGGTTGAATCCGACAGAGTACAAAAGATTGCTGATGAACTCGAAGCCATTGGAGTTATGGTTTTTGAAGTAAAGGCCGAAGTAATGCATCGCCTCAGTGACACTGACACACCGCAGGGCATCCTTGCGGTGGTCCGGAAGAAGGCATGCGAATTAAATGATTTCAACCAAAGGAATGCAGGCTTACTGCTTGTTTTGGATGAAGTGCGTGATCCCGGAAACCTTGGGACAATTATCAGGACTGCTGATGCCGCTGGTATTGCCGGTATCATATTGTTAGAAGGTTGTACGGATATTTTTGCGCCGAAAGCAGTACGTTCTGCCATGGGGTCGCTTTTCCATCTGCCAATTAGGAATGAACAGAATAAAAAAGAATTTATAAGCTGGTGCAGAGAGAATAACTGGTCACTATGGAGTAGTTCGCTAGAAGGCGGCCAAAGCATTTATAGTGAAGAATTAGCAAAGCGCACAGCTATCATCATCGGTAACGAAGCCGAAGGTGTGAGTGCTGAACTATTATCAGCTTCTGAAAAACGCGTCTATATTCCTATGCCAGGCAAAGCTGAATCTCTGAATGCGGCAATCGCTGCAGGCATAATTCTTTTTGAATGTGTGCGGCGAAAGCTTGTCACTAAATCAATAGATGTGCTATAATTTAGCTTGTTAATTAAATATTTTTTGTCACTATGACGAAGAGAGTATGTCATAAATGCGATACAGAAATTGCGGACAAGGCTGAGAGCCGCATGCTACATTTGGACAGAAGTTCACTTCCGAGTGTTTTGGCTGAAGGCAATGCTGGGTAGGCTGAACGTTTGTCGCGTTAAGACATGTGAGAAATAAATTAGGGTGGTACCGCGGAAACAGAGCTTTCGCCCCTTCAGGGGGATGGAGGCTTTATTTTTTTTAGGAGGATGACCATGAGAGAAAAACTGCAAGCACTTAAAGAGCAGGCATTGCAAGATCTGGAAATAGTTGATTCATTGGAAGCACTGAAAAACTTGAAAGTCCAGTATTTAGGTAAAAAAGGTTCTTTGACAGAAATTTTGCGTGGGATGGGAGCGCTTTCTGCAGAAGAAAGACCAAAAATAGGGCAGATTGTCAATGAGCTTCGCGCAGAATTAGAAGGTAAAATTGAAGAGCATACCAAAGTTTTGGAAGAAAAAGCTTTGGCTGATAAACTGGCTAATGAAAAGGTAGATATTACCTTGCCGGGCAGAGCACCAAAAATCGGCCATCTGCATCCAATTACGCTAACCATGCGTGAAATTAAGAAGATCTTCATGAGAATGGGTTTTGATGTAAATGAAGGACCAGAAATAGAAAATGATTATTACAACTTTGAAGCTTTGAACTTGCCAAAGGATCACCCTGCGCGCGACATGCAGGATTCCTTTTACATTACGGAAGAATATTTGTTGCGCACGCATACTTCACCGGTACAGGCCAGAACAATGCAAAATAAAGGTGGCAATGAGCCTGTCAGGATGATTGCGCCGGGTCGTGTATACCGCAGAGACTATGATGCCACTCATTCGCCGATGTTCCATCAGGTTGAAGGTCTGGTTATTGATAAGGGCATCAGCATGGCTGATTTAAAGGGAACTCTCGAACTTTTCCTTAAAGAAATGTTTGGCAGCAATGTTAAAGTACGTTTGCGTCCAAGTTTCTTTCCTTTCACCGAACCATCTGCTGAAGTTGATATTTCTTGCGTAATTTGCGGCGGCAAAGGCTGTCGTGTATGTAAGAACTCTGGTTGGCTTGAGATATTAGGCTCTGGAATGGTGCATCCTAATGTACTGACTATGAGTGGCTACGATCCACAGCAGGTAAGCGGTTTCGCATTTGGTATGGGTGTAGAACGTATAGCTATGCTTAAATATGGTATTGATGATTTGAGATTATTCTTTGAAAATGATTTACGCTTCATACGTCAATTCAAATAAGGAGGATTTGTTATGTTAGCATCTTTAAATTGGTTAAAAGAATATGTAGAAATTACAGATACTCCGGAAGTTTTGGCGGACAAGCTGACGAGAGCCGGTACTCCTGTAGAAGTAATTACTTATCTGGGCGAAGGACTTAATGGAGTTGTAACAGGCAAAGTAGCTGAAATAGAACATCATCCGGATGCCGATAAACTTTGGGTTTGCAGCATTGATGTCGGAACTGGTGAGTTACTGCAAATTCTTACCGGAGCACAGAATGTCACAAAAGGTGTGATAGTACCAGTTGCTGTTGTTGGCTCACAATTGCCTAGCGGCATGAAACTGAAAAAAGCAAAAATGCGTGGCATGGATTCCTATGGTATGCTCTGTTCTGCTTCTGAACTTGGCTTAGACGCCAAACTTTTGTTGCCTGAACAAAGGGAAGGCATACTGATACTTGCTGAAGATACACCGATTGGTGCAGATATTAAAGAAGTGCTTGGTCTTGATGATGTAGTGTATGATTTTGATCTTACCGCTAACAGAGGCGACTGCTTCAATATGCTTGGTCTGGCCAGGGAAGTATCTGCTGTAACTGGCGCAAACCTTAAAATGCCATCCATGAAAGTAAAAGAAGCCGCAGCGGGTGATGCCAATTCAATGGCGAAAGTTGAAATAAATGCGACAGATCTTTGCTCACGTTTTGCGGTTCGTGTTTTGAAAGACATCAAAATTAAGGAATCTCCAAGTTGGATGCAAAGGCGTCTGCGTGCCTGCGGTGTCCGTCCTATCAGCAATGTTGTTGACGTTACTAATTACGTAATGCTTGAACTTGGACAGCCAATGCATGCCTATGACTATGATAAAGTAGCTGATCACAAATTAATTGTAAGACGGGCTGGGAATGAAGAGAAGCTGGTTACTCTTGACGAACAGGAGAGAACTTTGAACGATAGTATGATTGTTATCGGTGATGCAAAGCATGCTGTTGGCTTGGGCGGCGTAATGGGCGGTCTGGAAACGGAAGTAACCGGTGCGACAGTAAACGTTATGCTGGAAGCAGCAACCTTTGATGGTGTCAGCATCAGACGTACAAGCCGCGCACTTGGCCTGCGCAGTGAAGCCTCCAGTCGTTTTGAGCGTGGCGTTGATACTGTGCTGACTTGGAATGCTCTGAATCGTGCGGCCAATCTTCTGGAAAGCATGGAAGCCTGCGAGACTGTTCCAGGCATTGTTGATGCTTATCCTGTGCCTTATGTGCCCGCGATTGTTAAGGTGAGCCCAGCAGCAATCAATTCGAGAATAGGCATTGCCATTACGCAAGAAGAAATGGTAGCAACTTTGGAAAAACTACAGTTTGGTGTCCAAGTGGGCGATAAAGAGCTTGTTGTAACCGCTCCTACCTGGCGTCCGGATGTTACTTGTGATGCCGATATCAGCGAAGAAATTTGCCGCATCCATGGTCTGGATAATATTGAATCGCATTTGCCTTGCCTTGATGTTACAAAAGGCGGACAGCACATTATTTATGATGTGCAGGACTCGATCAAAGATTATATGGTGGCAGTTGGTATGAACGAAGTAATCAACTATAGCTTTATTCATCCATCTGCTTTCGATAAAATAGGCCTTGCTGCCGACGATGCAAGGCGCAAAGTAATTGATATCATGAATCCTATTACGGATGATTTTAAAGTCATGCGTACTACACTTGTACCTGGTATGCTGGCAAATGTTGCTTACAATGTTGCGCGCCAAAATACCAAGGTAGCAACTTTTGAAATTGGTCGTGTTTACTTTGCTGATCAACTGCCACTTAGCGGTTTCCCAACAGAAAAGCCGATGCTTTGTATGGCCTTGTGTGGCAAAAGGAACGAATTGAATTGGAACGAAGGCCGTGAAGATGTTGATTTTTATGATGTAAAAGGTATAGTTGAGGGTCTATTGAACAACTTACAAATGCAAGAATGGAAGTTTGTCACTGGAACTGCTCCCTATCTGCACCCGGGCAAAAGCTGTACGATAGAATACAATGGTATGGCGATTGGCTGCTTCGGAGAGGTTCATCCTGCAGTTCAAAACGCTTATGGTCTGCCACAAGCAGCTTATCTGTTCGAATTAGAGATTGAGCCATTAGTTGCGGCAGCAACACATGTGCCTCAATATACACACTTACCTAAGTTCCCGGGTTCTTCCCGCGATATTGCAGTGGTTGTTCCGACAGAGATTGCCATGAGTGAATTGGTAGCGGTAATCAAAGCTAATGCCGGCGAATTACTGCAAACTGTTAAAGTATTTGATGTTTATACCGGGAAACAAGTAGCAAGCGGTTGCAAGAGTATGGCTTTCAATCTGACTTTCCAAGCTAACGACAGAACATTGACTGATGACGAAATCGATTTAGTTATCAAGCAAGTCGTGTCAGTAGTAGGTGAAACATTTAAAGCTAAATTGAGAGAATAGAATAAAAAACAAGAATGCCACAGGACGTATTTTATCGCCTGTGGTATTTTTGTCGGAATCATGAATATGTTAACTTAGTATACAAAGCACATTTTATAGCTTTCCGGACAATATGACATATGCCGTTATGTAATATGCTTTAAGCTATGTTATAATTACACAAGGTTTGGGAAGATAATTTAATGAAGTTGGGTGGGAGTTGTCTTGCGAATAGTTGTAGTTGGTGCGGGAAAATTAGGTTACAGTGTTGCTCAATTGCTGGCCAATGATCAATATGATGTTGTCGTTATCGAGCAAGACGAGAAGCGGCGGGAGGTAGTTAAAAACAACTTGGATGTTTTAACAGTCGGCGCTAATGGTGCAAGTCCTTTAACAATGTCTGAGACCTTTGTTAAGGATGCCGATATGCTTCTTGCATCTACTGATAGTGACGAAGCCAATATGGTAATTTGTATGTTGGCAAAACAAAATGGCGTCAAACATACAGTTGCACGTATACGTAATACTGATTATACTCAGCTATCAGATGTATTCCTGAAAGATAACATGAAAGTTGATATGATTTTAAATCCTGAGCAGATTACTGCAAAAGAAATAAATAGAATTCTGATGACGCCAGCCGCTTTGAATGTTGAGGATTTTGCTGATGGCAGGGTCCGGATGTTTGAGGTAAAATTGCGAAGCGCTTCAAAAATGATAGATGTGCCTTTGAAAGACTTGGATATACCGAAACAAATTTTGGTTGCGATGATTTTTCGCAATAATCGTATGATTATCCCTCATGGTGATGATGTTATGAGGGATAATGATCACGTTTTTTTTGTTGGCAGAAAAGACGTAATTAATGAATTTGAAGGACGTTTTGCAACAACGCATTCTAAAGCAGAAAGAGTAATTATTATCGGTGCAGGACGTACAGGTAGGTTTTTGGCTCCCTTGCTGGAACAGCAAGGCTTGTTTGTGAAGATTATTGACAAGAACAGAGAACGTTGCCAAATGGTTGCGCAAAAGCTTAAGAAGGGTATTGCATTAAACGGTGATGGAACTGACATTGATTTACTAGTTGAAGAAGGTATAGCGGAAACTGATGTTGTTGTCTGCGTTACAGAGGATGACAAGTTGAATTTGCTGCTGGCACTGCTGGCCAAACATCTTGGCGCGGAGAAGACCATCGTAAGGGTGGCACGTAATGAATATGTTGAGTTAATGGAAAAGGTTGGCGTAGATATTGTGCTTTCTTCGAGACTCTTGAGCTCCGGAGAAGTTCTCAGGTTCATCAGACGCGGCGGCGTTGTTTCTGTTTCGCTGTTGGAAGGGGCCAAAGCAGAAGCTATTGAATTAATAGTACCAGAAACATCAAGGATTGCCGGTAAGACATTACGAGAAGCGAAGTTGCCTAAAGAGTGTTTGATTTGCACCGTGGTGCATAATAATGAAGTCTTTGTGCCTAACGGTGACACTATCCTTCATCCGGGAGATGCCATTATTATCTTTGTAAAGGCTGGCAGCGTAAAAAATGTTATGCCTTCTTTTGAAGGTAAGGAGTAAAAAATGAATGTAAAGCTTGTGATGTCTATTTTGGGAAAGGTATCCCTTGCTTTTGGAATTTGTTTAATGATTCCTTTCCTTGCAGCTTTTTATTTTAATGAAAAGCAAACAGTGGAATTTTTGCTGCCCATTACCATCTCATTACTTCTTGGGATATTTATGTCCAGGATGAAAGCTGAGTATAAGGGTCATCTTTCACTGAGGGAAGGCTTGGCGCTGGTTGGATTTAGCTGGTTGCTTGTGTGTTTGTTGGGCGCTCTGCCATATTTATTTTTCGGTTTTGATCTCATATCTTCTCTGTTTGAAAGCATTTCTGGTTTTACAACAACAGGAGCAACCAGTATAAATAATCTTGACGCTATTCCAAGCAGTCTTATTTTGTGGCGCTCCTTAACACAATGGTTCGGCGGTTTAGGCATTATCTTAATTTTTATTACTTTGGTGCCGCAAGTTGGCAGCAGTGGTGAACGCCTCTTTACAGCAGAATTACATGGTGAATCAACTGAAAGAATAATGCCGAGAATAAAAACAACTGTTTATGCTATTAGCATCGCCTATATGGCTGCAACATTTTTATTGATGGGAATTTTATACACGTTGAATGTAACTCTTTTTGAAGCGGTTAATTATGCGATGACTACAGTTTCGACAGGCGGTTTCTGTATGCAGAAAGAGGGCCTTGCACATTTCAACAGTACTGCGGTTGAAGTAGTCATCTTGTTATTCATGCTTTTTTCTGGCGGAAATTATGTCTTGTATTATAAGACATACAAAGAAGGCTTTAAAGACCTTTGGCAGGATACCGAATTGATGGCTTATCTTAGTGTAATATTGTTTTTTACTTTTGCGATGGCAATTAATCTTTTTTACAGTAGTTATTATGGCTTATCGCAAAGCCTTTACTATTCTTTTTTCCAATCAGTATCAACGATAACAACAACAGGCTATTATCTGCAGAACTATAATGAATGGCCAGAGTTTAGCAGGTTTTGCATATTATTGATGATGTTTGTAGGTGGGTGTGCAGGTTCAACTGCTGGTGGGATAAAAGTTGCCAGGTTCCTTATCTTATTTAAATTAAGCTGGGCTGAACTGAAAAGGACACTACATCCGCGCATGGTTATAGATATTAAATTGTCGGGAAATCATATTACTCCCAATATGATTATCGGTATCAGTCGTTTTTTCTTTTTTTACATTGCCATTTTTGTTTTTGCCACACTATTTTTATCTTTGACTGACAGGTTAGGGATGCTCGACTCTATTGGCATTGCGGCTGCCTGCCTCGCTAATATTGGACCCGCCTTTGATATGGTAGCACCACTCTCCACTTATGCCGATGTTTCAGGAGCAGCAAAGTTAATATCATGTGTATTGATGCTTTTGGGAAGACTGGAGATTTTTTCTTTGCTGATTTTTCTAAATCCAGAATTCTGGCATGGGTCAAAAAAATGGTAGTGGCAAGCAAGATTTTTGGGGGAAAATTATGAATTATCGATTACTGTACTTCTTTTTAGGAAAACTTTGCTATACATGCGCTGCTTCGTTTTGTTTACCTTTGTTGCTGGGTATTTTTTTAAGTGAAGACAGTGTTTATGCTTTTTTGCAAGCAATTGTCACAAGTATGTGTCTGGGATTTGTTTTTTCGCGCTTTGGCAATACTGAAGACGCTGGGATTACTTACAGGGAAGGAGTTGCAATTGCTGGCTTTGGCTGGTTTGTAATTACTTTTTTGGGTTCTCTTCCATATGTTTTTGCAGGTATCTTGGATCCTGTTTCTGCTTTTTTTGAGAGCGTTTCCGGCTTTACAACGACCGGTGCTACCGCGATTGCTCAAATTGAAGTGCTTCCTCGCAGCTTGCTTTTGTGGCGCAGTCTTACTCACTGGATTGGCGGTATTGGTATAATAGTAGTATTTATTGCCATTTTACCTCAGGTTGCCAGTGGCTCTGTCCATATGTTTAATGCAGAAGTAACTGGTCCGTCTTCTGAAAGAGTACTGCCAAGGATAAAAACGACAGCGATTGCTTTATGTAAAGTATATTTGTTTTTTACGCTCGTTGAGATGGTAATGTTGTATTTTGCCGGGATGAACTTATTTGACGCTGTAAATCATTCGTTTTCAACCATTGCTACGGGTGGTTTTTCAACCTATGATACCAGTGTTACTCATTTTGAAAGTCCTGTAATTGAAGGTATTATTGCATTTTTCATGATAATAGCAGGCGGGAATTTTGCTTTATATTACCTGGTAGGAGAAAAAGGTCCACAGGTACTTTGGCAGGACACGGAATTTAAAGTATACATAGCTATAATTTTTATCGTTACGGCTGCGATTAGTCTGAATTTGTATGTAGACGGCTATTTTAATTGGGTAGATTCCTTCAGATATTCAGTCTTTCAAGTGACTTCAATTATTAGCACTACGGGTTTTGTCAGTAATGACTTTGACGTTTGGCCGCCTTTCAGTAAATTTTGTTTGGTGCTCTTAATGTTTATTGGCGGTTGTGCTGGTTCGACGGCGGGCGCTATCAAGGTTTCCCGTATAGTCATACTTACAAAAATGGCTTTTGCACATATAAAAAGGACGATGCATCCTTCAATGGTTGTTGATATATCGATAAGTGGCAAAACCGTCCCGAATACTGTCATAGCGGGAATTGTTCGTTTTTTCTTCCTTTATGTTATCCTTTTTGCGTTATTGGCTTTTCTGATGGCAATGACAGGACTTAGTGTCATTGATTCTATCGGTATTATTGCTGCGACTATCAGCAGCGTCGGTCCTGCACTTGGCGTGGCCGGTGCAACTTGTACTTATGCTGAGATTAACTCTTTTGGCAAATTTGTTATTTCAATTGCTATGCTATTAGGCAGATTGGAATTATTTACACTGCTTGTTTTATTCAGACCGGAATTTTGGCGTTCAACAAGGAATTGGTAGTAAAAAGACTTTTCATTGACGTTAATTTATATTATAATTAACAAATAATAATTTTTGAAAGAGGGGCAAAAAATGGCACTGAAAAGATATTCTTTTGGCTATGGCCATGGAACACAAGAAATAGATTTACCTGAAGAGAAGGTTTTGCAAGTTATTAATGGCAATCCTTCAACAAAAATTGATGATGTGAAGGCCGCAACTCTTGAAGCAATACGCAATCCTATTGGCACGGAGCCATTACAACAAATCGTAGAAAAAGGCGATAAAGTCGCTATTATTGTTAGTGATATTACTCGCAGCTGGATCAAAACAAACGAATTTTTACCAGTTATCGTTGATGAATTAAATCTTGCCGGCGTACCGGATGAGGATATTTTCATCGTAGTAGCTCAAGGAACGCATCGTGCTCATACACATGAAGAAGATATTGCAGTATGCAGTCAGGAAGTTGTTGATAGAATTAAGATTTACCAACATTTTTCTACAGATGAAGATAATCTTGTTTATCTTGGTACTACCAAACGCGGCACTCCTGCTTATGTAGATAAGAGAGTACTCGATGCTGACAAAGTTGTTTTGACTGGCGGCATTACCGTACATTTGATGGCTGGTTTTGGCGGCGGACGCAAGAGCATTATGCCTGGAGTTTCCGGTGACATAACAATTCAAAAGAACCACTCTCTGGCTTTGGCTGACGAAGTTGGTGCAGGTGCCAGCCTTAAGTGTGCTAGTACGAAACTGGAGGATAATCCTTTGCATGAAGATATGTGCGAAGTAGCAGAAATGGTTAACCCATGTTTCCTCGTTAACTCCGTTATGAATGCCGAAGGTGAATTTTCTCGTATTGTAGCTGGTCACTGGTATGATGCATGGCTGGAAGGTACTAAAGATGTTATGAAGATTCAGGGCGTAGCTATTAAAGAAAAAGCAGATGTCGTTATTGCAAGTCCTGGCGGCTTCCCCAAAGATATCAATATGTACCAAGGCAGTAAAACTTATGATACTGCTGGCATGGCAATGAAACCAGGCGGAATCATGATCGCCATGCTCGAATGCCCTGATGTTAAAGAGCCACCAGCTTTTACCGATTCTTTCCGTTTCGATGATATGCTTGAATTTGAAAAAGCTTGCCGCGCAGCCTTTACCATTCCTTTCTTCATTGCCTTTACGGTTGCACTCTTAGCACATAACAATACAGTATATCTTGTTACCAAAAAAGAAAATTTTGACATAGTACGCAAAACTGGGCAGATTCCAGTTGAAAGTTTGGAAGAAGCTTGGAAATTGGCACAGGTAGAGTTAGCTAAGCAAGGTAAAACTGACTATACAATCAATATCATGCCGCATGCTGCTAATACAGTACCGATGATGAACAAATAAACAAAAATAAACCCGATTTTATTCGCTTAAGAATAAAATCGGGTTTTTCTTATATTTAAGACAGGAAATTAAAGGCGGTTGCTTGAGTTCAGGACGTTGCGCATTTTATGGGTAACCATGTCCTGAATAGCCTGGCGTGCAGGTTTCAGGTATTGACGAGGATCGAAATCACCAGGGTTATTAGCAAGATATTTGCGGATGGAAGCAGTCATTGCTAAACGTAAATCAGTATCAATGTTTATTTTACAAACACCGAATTTGCCGGCTTGAAGAAGCATGTCTTCAGGAACACCCTGAGCACCATCAATTTTGCCGCCATATTCGTTGCAAAGTGATACAAATTCCGGCAAAACGGTTGAAGCACCGTGCAATACCAGCGGGAAGTTTGGCAAGAGATTGCTGATTTTTTCCAAACGCGCAAAATCAAGTTCAGGTTTGCCTTTGAATTTATAAGCACCATGGCTGGTTCCAATAGCAATTGCCAGAGAGTCGACACCGGTACGTTCAACAAATTCAACAGCCTGGTCAGGGTCAGTATAGGTTGCATCTGCGGCAGCGACTTTAACGGCATCTTCAACACCGGCCAATTTGCCAAGTTCAGCCTCGACAACGACACCTTTGTTATGTGCGTAATCAACAACACGCCTGGTTAACTCAATATTATCTTCAAAGGAATGCTTAGAACCGTCAATCATAACAGATGTGAAGCCACCGTCGACACAAGCTTTGCATATCTCGAAATCTTCGCCGTGATCAAGATGCAGGCAGATAGGAAGACCAGTATCTTCAACTGCTGCTTCAACTAATTTCATAAGATAAACATGTTTAGCGTATTTGCGTGCCCCTGCGGAAACCTGCAGAATCAACGGTGATTGTTCGATCTTGGCGGCATCTACTATTCCTTGGATAATTTCCATATTATTGACATTGAATGCGCCAACGGCATAATTGCCTTCATAAGCTTTTTTGAACATTTCTGTGGATGTAACTAACGGCATAAAATGACCTCCCTAAGTATTTTGTTTATCCTAATTATAGCACACCAATACAGTAAAAAAGTATGCTATTTTGGTTTGTGCTTATTAATAATTTTTAAAAGGTCAGCCGGCAAAGGTGAAGAAACCTTAATTGTTTTACCGGTGACCGGGTGTTGAAACTCTAAGCGCCAGCAATGCAAAGCATGTCTTGCCTGTGGACCCGGTTCTCCGTAAAGGTTGTCACCAACAAGTGGACAGCCTATATAGGCTGAATGTACCCTGATCTGGTGTGTTCTGCCTGTAAAAAGAATAAACTGCGTGAGGCTGAGTTCGGGTTTATATTGTACTATTACTTTATAGTCAGTTCGCGCGAATTTGCCATCATTACTATCAACCATTCTTTCGATGATACTGTCAGGTTTACGGGCAATCGGAGCCTCAATAGTTCCGCACTTTGCCTGCGGTGTACCTTTTAGCAGAGCCAAATATTCTTTATGAATAGCACCGGAAGCAAGCTGGTGCTGGATAAAAGGCTTTTTAGCAAAGATGACCAGACCGGAAGTATTGCGGTCCAGACGAAAAATCGGATGAATACCGGCCACAATATTGTTTTTGGCATAATAGCCGGCAAGATAGTTAGACAAAGTATGCGACGCAGATTTTACCGTTGGATGAACAAGCATATCTGCAGGCTTATCAACTATAATAAGGTCCGCATCCTCATAAATAATTTTTAAAGGACCATTTTCAGGCAAAACGGAAGAAACCGGAACCGGTGCCGAAAAGGAAACAATGTCACCTGGTTTTAATTGTTGGTTGATGGGGGCAGGAAGACCATTAACCAGAATAGTACCGTCTTTTTTTATTTTGCGCCAATTAGTAAGAGATATGCCTTTTTGCGCAAGAAAATTGCGAATGCTGCAAGGCTTCGCATCTGTACTAAGAGTAAAGGTATCCATATCAGTGTTCAACCGTTGGGCTATCAACGATTTCGATGTTGTCCAAGTGAGTTTTAACTTGGCACCTTATTATTGAAAGGTATTCCTTATAAAGCTCTTTTTGTTCTACCTGTTCTTCTGCTGAAAGGCCAACAGTTCTTTTCTTTTTGGCCAATATGTTAATGCGTGCAATAAGTTCAGAAATCTCCATAATATCTCCTTTCTTTCACCATAAGGATTATAACAAATAGATTTTATTTCGACAATGGCAGTGGAGAATGATAGACCATATTTAAGGTATTTTGTGCTTGTGGGTTAATTAAAAGCGGAAATGCCACAAAAACTTCTAAATTAAATACTTGAAGCCGATATTTTTGGAGCGTGCTAAGAGTGGCTAGGGCTAAAGAAGTGACGGGCCTGCTGCACATCAGCGACCGACTGCTTGCACATGAAATGTCATGTGTCGTCAATGCAAGGAGAACCGTTGTTATTTAGAATGCTGAGAGGACAAGGGCTAAAGAAGTGACGGGCTTGCTGCACATCAGCGACCGACTGCTCGCAGGCGAATCGTCGCGTGTGGAAGCAGCCAGAGGAACTCTTCAGTCCTTGCCTTGTATATTACTTGTATTTGTTTGACAATATCACTTGTGAGTTATGGTTATATTGAATGTAGGAGAGGCTTGGGTTGACGAAATATTAAACATATGTTAACCTAAACAAGTAATTTAAGAGTATCGGTATGGTGCCTTTAGAGGCTTAATAGGGAAGCCGGTTGAATTCCGGCGCGGTCCCGCCACTGTGTGAATGCTTTTGCATTCGAGCCAGACGACTGCCTACCGAATCGACCTAAGTACCTGCGAGAGATGGGGAGGTCTGGACAACGCACTTCATAGCGTGGACTTTCTGCGTTTCTTGCCTTCAGTTGAGAACTGAAGGCTTTTGCTTTTATATGCCACAATCGGGGAGTTGTTTTGAATGAAGAAAATATTCATATTTTTATTGCTATTGTTACAGATGATGAGCCTAAGCGGCTGCGGAAATCAAAATGCCAAAGAAATAAAAGCAGACAGCAATACCTTTTTGACAATCACCGATGACGCTGGTCGTAAGGTTGTTTTGAAGAATAAGCCAGAAAGAGTCGTCAGCTTGTCTCCTTCTTTCTTAGGCATGATTGATGCTGTTGACGGTAAGATTATCGGCAGAGCAACTTCAAAGGTTGGTACTATACCTGAGAGCATGAAGGATGTCCAGGAGGTAGGTTTTACCTATAATATTGATGTGGAGAGAGTAGTTGCTCTGAAACCTGATTGCGTATTGGCTCTTAAGGGGCAGCATGATAAATTTATTTCTTTGTTGGAATCAAATAATATACCGGTTATAGAGATTGATGTAAGAACTTACAAAGAGGTTCAGAATGCCTTAAAGCTGATCGGCAAAGTTTATGGAGTGCAGCAAAAAGGTGAACAGGCAGCAGACAAGCTAGATTATGAAATAAGCAAGATAAGTGAAAAAATTCCTAACGACGAAAAGAAAATAGTCATTTTGCATGCGAGTGCCAAAAATGTGACCGTGGAGCTTGATGGTACTATTGCTGGTTCGGCAGCCAAGTTATTAGGCTTTAAGAACGTTGCGGCAGGAAGCACTCCTTTAAGTGGTGATCCGGATAAAACACCGTATAGTCTGGAGGAATTAGTGAAAAACGATCCGGAACTCATCTTCATTACCTCTATGGGTACTGATGCAGCAGTTGAGAATCGTCTGCGGTCAGATGTGCAAAGCAATCCTGCCTGGAATTCTTTGAAGGCTGTACGTGAGAACAAGATTATCTTTTTGCCGGAACAGTTATTTTTGATCAATCCGGGTTTGCAGTATCCAAAAGCGGTAGAATATATGGCGAAAGCTGTTTATCCTGAGGTTTTTTCTAATGCAAAATAACGAAAATGATGTGACATATAAAATAGAAAAGTTTGGTATTTCAAGAACTGCCTGGCGTTTTTTCGTTTTAGCTTTATTTGCGCTATTGGCAATCGCAGGCTTGTTTTTGAGTTTGACTAAGGGTTCGTTGGATATTAAGGTCGAACAAATTATTGCAATATTGCAAAGCCCCCAATTGGACGCACAGAGCCAGATTATTTGGAACATAAGGCTTCCGCGTACGATTGTAGGTGCGTTTGTTGGTATTAATTTGGCAATTTCCGGCGCTATTTTACAGGCAGTAATGCGTAATCCTCTGGCGGATCCTCATATCATAGGTATTTCTTCAGGAGCTGGCTTGGCCGGTGTAACTGTCATGATATTATTTCCCCATATGGATTATTTAATTACGCCTATAGCTTTTTTTGGTGCAATGGCAGCTGCAGTTTGCATATATATCTTAGCTTGGAAAAATGGTATTAAACCTGTCAGAATTATTTTGGCAGGTGTAGCTGTTTCGGCCTTTTTGGGTGCCGGTATTTCCGGGCTCATGATTTTTTATAGTGATAGGGTTCACGGCGCCTTGATGTGGATGGTCGGCGGCCTGGCAGCGAGAAGCTGGCCTCATGTTGGGATTATTCTGCCGTACGCAATTATTGGCTTAATTTTGGCTTTAGTCTGTGCTAATTATTTAAACATATTGCAGTTAGGTGATGAAATGGCGCGCGGTTTGGGCCTGAATGTTGAAGTTGTTCGCATAGCTATGACCGCTGTTGCAGCACTTCTGGCTGCCAGCGCGGTAAGTGTTGCAGGATTGCTCGGCTTTGTTGGTTTAATTGTGCCGCATGCTGCACGGCTGTTAATTGGTTCTGATTATAGATTTTTGTTACCGGCTTCAGCTCTTTTGGGCATAGGGGTTGTTACTCTTAGTGATACATTGGCGCGTACAATGTTTTCACCTGTAGAATTACCTGTAGGCATAATTATGGCGGCTCTTGGAGCACCATTTTTTCTGTTCCTCCTAAGGAGGGAAATTTGATGGGAGTAATAAATGCAAATAATATTATTGTAAAATTTGCCGACAAAACTATTTTAAAAGGAATTAACTTGGAAATACCTGAAGGTAAGGTCACGGCTATTATCGGCCCTAACGGCTGCGGTAAAAGCACTACCTTAAAAGCTTTGGCAAGAATTATTCCCTGTGCCAGCGGAAATATCACATACGATGGGAAAGATATAAAAGTTTTTAGTCACAAGGAATTTGCCAGGCATTTGGCCATATTGACCCAATCGCCGCAATCCCCAGCGGATTTAACTGTTAAAGATCTGGTAGAGTTAGGAAGGTTCCCACATAGAAGCTGGTGGAAGCGAAATACTGAAGAAGACGAGCAATGTGTTGAATGGGCGTTGAAGCAGGCAAGCATGCGGCATATGCGTAATAGGCTGTTAAGTACATTATCAGGCGGAGAAAGACAAAGAGCATGGATAGCGATGGCTTTGGCTCAAAGACCGCAAGTATTGCTTCTGGATGAGCCAACCACTTATCTCGATATTTCTCATCAGTTGGAAGTAATGAAACTTCTAAAGAAGCTTAATAACGAGCTTGGGTTGACCGTAGTTATGGTATTACACGATATTAACCATGCGCTTCAGTATTCCGATCATGTAGCTGTTATGAAAAAAGGTGAAATGGTTGCAGCAGGAGAACCTCATGCAACTATCAGTTCCGAACTTTTGCGTGAAGTTTTCCGTGTAAAAGTAGATACCTTTGTCGGCAGTAATGGTTTGCCCGCTTTATTGCCGGTTGATTTAATTTACGAAAATAAATAAAGTGTTAATAACGCTTAGTGCATAATGCTTTGGTTGACTAAGAATATCGCATATGTTATTCTTAACGAGTAATTTGAAACTTGCTTCGCTATATTTTTGTCTGGTACCTGCGATGGGTGGTAAGGTCTGGGTAGCGGCATTTTTGCTGGGTATTATACTCTTTTTACCTTCAGTAGCGATACTGGAGGTATTTTTTCATTTTATTGTTTGAGTCCTATTACGTGAAACACAGGAGGAAAAATGATAGTTAAAAAGGATTATAGTAAGATTGTTATTTTAGTATTGGCAGTCTTGCTTTTTTTTGTTGCTTTTATTTCACTGTTTTTTGGACAAATTGAAATTCCTATAAAAAATACTATTTCGATTATAGGCTATCAGCTTGGATTGCCTTTTTTTGACAAAAGTGATTTTACGCAGGAGCAAATGGCTGTTATTTGGTATATAAGGATGCCTCGTATGCTGGTTGGAATGCTCGTGGGAGCGGCTTTGGGCATAGCAGGCGGTGTAATGCAGGGGATTTTCGGCAATCCACTCGCTGATCCTGGCATTATTGGCGTATCCAGTGGAGCAGCGACCGGCGCAGTCTTTTCCATAGCTTTGGGCTTGACTGCTGAAAGCATGTTTGTTATGCCTGCATTTGCTTTTGTTGGAGCGGTGTGTGCAGTTGCTTTTACCGTTTTCTTATCAATGCGCCATGGGAAAATTCCAGTAATGACACTATTGTTAGCAGGTGTTGCCGTTAGCATGCTTTTGGGAGCTATCACTTCCGGGTTGCTGACTTTTATGAATGAGCAGAAACTCCAACAGTATTTGTTCTGGATGGTTGGAGGCTTAGATTCGCGCCGCTGGGAACATGTTTACATGGCATTAGGCCCTGTTGTTGTAGGGACAATATTATTACTATTTATGGCAAGACATTTAAACATCCTGGTTTTAGGGGATACAGAAGCCAAAGCAGTTGGTATGCCAGTTATGTTTTATAGAATGACGTTGCTGTTTATCGCAGCTATGACAACAGCCGCTTCAGTCTGTGTGAGTGGTAACATCGGTTTTGTTGGTCTTATAGTCCCACATATGATGCGGATGCTGGTAGGACCTGATCATAGACTTTTATTGCCGGCAAGCGCTATCGTTGGTGCTATCTTTTTGCTGTTCTGTGATTCGTTGGGGAGAATTATAATTCCACCTGCTGAGATCAGGGTTGGTATTATGACGGCTTTGATTGGTACGCCTTACTTCTTATATCTTTTGAGGAGAATGCAAAAGCAAGATTTTTAGCGGAGGAATAGCCAGTGAAGCAACTTTTTAATTATTGCTATATCCCAGGATATAATGACGAAAGTTTAACTACAAAAGATGCCATACACAGCTATTTGAATAGTTTGGGCTTGGAGGGCATTGAGTTATTTCATTATAAGAAAGAACCGGATGTTGTTTCAGCGCCAGTCTTTCCAACTGTGGGAGTACATCTGAAATATTGGCCATATTGGCTTGATTTTTGGCATGGTAACAAACAAAGTTTAAAAAAACAGTTTGCTAATGTGGAAGATTTAAAAACATATTTTTTTGGCGCTGCCAATAAAGAAGAATGGATAAATGCCATCAAAGAAAACATAAAAAACGCTTTGGCAGCTAATCCTGAATATCTAGTCTGGCATGTGAGTGACGCCGATACAGAAAATATCTTTACTTTTTCCTTTAACCACACAGATGAAGAAGTTATAACTGCTACAGCAGAAGTTTTTAATGCTGTTAGTGACATTATTCCTCAAAATGTTATGGTATTATTTGAAAACTTATGGTGGCCGGGATTAAGGCTTACCAATAAAAAAATCGTAGATTCTTTTTTTGCTTTGTTAAAACGTGATAATGTCGGTATCATGCTTGATACAGGGCATCTGATGAATACCAATCCGGCTTTGCGTAATGAAGAAGAAGCCGCTGTCTATTTATGTCAAACAATAGAAAACTTAGGAACAGCTAAAGAACTTATTTATGGTGTTCACCTCAGTTCATCTATCTCAGGAGAATATGTCGGAAGTTTTGAACGCAGCGTCCCTGAAAGTCTTAATACTGAAAAAATAATGCGGCATATAGCGCAAATAGACAGACATCAAGCCTGGACAAGTTCAAAAATAAAAGACTTATTTAGTATTGTTGAACCACGTTATGTAATACATGAACTTTATTACGATGACTTTAAGGATTTGGCCAAGCTGGTCAGAAGACAACAGGCAGCGATGGGTATTATCTGATGCTAGAATTTTTTATGAATTGCAAAATGATCTTTAAGCAACAAAACTCTATATTTGGTTGCTTTTTGTATATTTATTGACAATATATTGCCATTTTGCTACAATCTAATAGCTTTATATCATAAATATAATTAATTAAATAGTGAAACAACAGGTGCCTGCAAAGGCTTAATAGGGAAGTTTGGTGCAAATCCAACACGGTCCCGCCGCTGTAATAGGGAGTTGATCCAATATTTGCCACTGGCTTGTCCGGGAAGGCTTGGACCAACGATGAACTTGAGTCAGAAGAACTGCCTGATTGTTTGTTGCCAAATTGACCTACGAGAGATAGGAAGGTAATTAGAACAAAATCATTTTAGTTTATTCAAACTAGATTTGATATGTTTAATGAAAGTAGCCTTCCTTGTCAAGCAGGGAAGGCTTTTTATGTTACATTGTATTTGATTTAATGGAGGAGAAAGTATGAAAAAATATGTATCCAAGAAAAAAACCGTTATACTGACATTGGCATGTACAGCCGCTATAGGAGGGAGCAGCATTTGGGGTTCAACGGCTCATGCTGAAGAAATGCAGGCTTTTTCTTTGGACACAATGGTAGTTACGGCTAGCAGAGTGGAAACAAGCAAAGCAGATACACCGGCAAATATTACGGTTATCAGCCAGGAAAAACTGGAAGAGTCTAATTACGCTGATGCTGCTGAAGCTCTAGCTGATGTACCAGGGGTAAATATTCTCAGCTCTGGAGCCAAAGGCTCTAACATGGGGCAAGATGTCATTATGCTTAATGGCGATAAAAGGGTACTTGTTTTAATTGATGGCAGACGTGTGGATGTCGCTTCCAGTGGAAATTACAGCGCAGATTGGCTGCCACCGGTAAATGCTATTGAAAAGATAGAGGTGTTAAAGGGAGCTGGTTCTGCTCTTTATGGCACAGATGCAGTTGGCGGCGTTATCAATGTCATTACCAAAAAAGGTTCAAAAATTGGAGACAAAGTTACTGTTAAGGCAGCAACAGGTTCCTGGGGCACTGAACAATATGGCGTTACAGCTAGCGGCAATAATGACGGTGTAGGAATTTTCGTTAGCGCCAATAAGGAAAAACGTGGTAATTACTCGTACAAGAATAATAAAACCGGTGCAATTACGGAAATGAATAATTCAGGTTATGATGATACCGGTGCAACAATTAAATTAGATAAAGCTATTGGAGATAATGACAGAGTTACATTACAGGCAGAGCATTTCCTGACTGAAGGCGGAGCACCTTTTTCTGGCAGGCTTAGTGATGCCTACCAAAGGTTAAACAATAATGTTGCATTGCGCTATGATTGGAATGAAAATAAAGATAATGCAGGTTTTGCGCAAATTTATAAAAACTATCATCACTCCTATTTCTATAGTACAAAGTATCCTTCTGATTTTACTGAAAACAGGCATGGGGTAGAAGTACAACAAAACTGGAAATTAGACGAGAAGAATAGTCTTACAGGCGGTATTGAATATTATAAAGCTGAAGTTGATAATGTTTCACTATATTCTGGAAGTTATGCCTATAATAAAAGCATTGATAATAAAGCGGCTTATTTGGAAGAACGTTGGCAATTTGGCGGTTCTTGGCAGTTAAACAGTGGTGTTCGTTATGATGAACACAGCAATTATGGTTCAGAACTAACCCCACATTTTGCACTGAATAAAAAAATCAGTGAAGACAGCAATGCTTATATATCATGGGGCAAGGTATTTAATGCACCTACTACTGATCAATTGTATAAATATGTTGCTGGTATGGGCAAACCAAACCCTGATTTGAAGCCGGAAACAGGTGATGTGCTGACTATTGGCGTTAATAAAAAGATTTCTGAGAAAACTAATTTTAGCGCAAGCATATTCAGCAGCAAGTTAAATGATGCAATAGGCTGGAAAGATCTAAATCCAACAGATGCTGACACAGAAAAAACAGCTATTAATATCAGCTCTGAAAAACGCAGAGGGTTGGAAATAAGTGCTGACCATCGTTTTGATGACAATTGGAGTATGGACGCTTCTTATACGTACCTACAGGTAAAGTCAGATTATGCAGATGGCTATGGTTATCTTAATGACGGCAGTGCTAAACCAAATGTATACAGAGCGGGTGTTAAATTTAAGAAGGATAAGCTTTTGGTAGATTTGACGATGAAAGCTGCTACGGGACAAGCATATACTTATATTGGTAAGGGTGGAACAACAAAAAGAGCCTACACAGATAATTCCTACTTCACTGTAGATGTAGGTGCGCAATACAAGCTAAATGATAAGGCTAAAATTTTCTTGCAGTTAAATAATCTTAATAACGCGGCATATCAGGAAATCAGCGGTTGGAATTCAACTTCCGGCTTTGCAACATATCCTATGGCGTCACGCAACTTCGTTGTAGGTATGGAATATAATTTCTAAAAGCATTTTATGATATGATTTACAGGTAAAATTTAAAACGAGGGTAATTTTGCTCTCGTTTTAAACTATGAAAGGACTAGTCTCAATGTTTAATAAAAAAGTCGCCGTTGTGGTTTCTTATCTAATTATTTTGCTGATGGCATCGCTGCTTGTTAGCGGCTGCAAAGATACAAATCAAGCAACAGGTCAAAAGAGCGAAGTTGCTTATAAGGTAACTGATATGACAGGCACTACAATTGCGTTTAAAGAAAGTCCGAAGCGAGTTGTTTCTCTAAACTGTGGTGTTGACGAAATTTTGCTTGAGCTATTGCCACCTGAAAGGATTGGCGCACTTTCTGCTCGGGCTGATGATCCTGGGATTTGTGCGGCTGTCGACAAAGCAAAAACTGTTGAGAAAAGAGTGCAGGGCAAAAATGTTGAGGCAATTTTATCATTGAACCCAGATTTAGTCGTAATGCCAGACTGGATCGGAATGGATTTAGTTAATGGTCTGCGCGCTGTGGGTGTGCCGGTGTATGTCTTCAAAACTCCTGAATCTTTGGCTGATATTCAGGATAATATTCTTAAAATAGCAATCGTTGTTGATGCTAAGGTACAAGGTGACGAAATAGTTTCAACTATGCAAAAAAAGCTGGAACGAGTTAAACAAATTACCCAAAAAGTACCAAGTGATAAGAAGCAAACTCTCATACCTCTTTCGCTGATGGGTTCTTTTGGCGGTAAAGGGACAACTTTTGATGATATGTGCAATTATGCCAATGTGACAAATGGCATAGCTGCTGCGGGCGTTGTGAAAAGAGCAGCCGTCACGAAAGAAATGATCGTTAAAATGGACCCGGATGTCTTTATAATTCCCACTTGGGATTTTGAAGAAAGCGGCAAGGCTGAAAATTTTATTAAAGAAATAAAAAATGATCCGGCATTGAGCACGGTCAAGGCAATTAAAAACGATAGGTTAGTGAAAGTACACGATGCATATCTCTATGCTGCGTCGCAGTATGCGGCTAATGCAGTTGAAGAAATTGCTCAGGCTGCCTACCCTGAATATTTTTAATAATCTTTCAAAAGTATATATGTAACAGCTTGTTTTCAGGATTTAACTTAGTAAATTTGACAGTGAATTATACGCGTGATAAAATAGGCAATGGTATTATAAAACAGAATATCAAGCGCAATAGGTGCTGCTAAGCTTAATAGAAAAATCGGTTAAATTCCGATGCGGTCCCGCCACTGTAATGAGGAGCAAGGTCAAACTATGCCACTGAGATAAAACTTGGGAAGGCTTGGCCTGGCGATGATTCTGAGTCAGGAGAACTGCCTTATTGTCGATTGCCAAAAACCCTACGAGAGATGGGGAGGTAATGTTGACGTATCATTATTAGCTTTGTTTGCCTCCTCTGATAACAGGGGAGGCTTTTATTTTTGCCATAAATACTGGGAGTATTGTTTTAATGTTAAATTGATTAATGGAGGAACAAGTGTGAAAAAATATGTATCAAAAAGAAAAACGGTGATATTAACATTGGCATGTACAGCAGCTCTTGGCACAGGGGTATTAGCCAATAGCATAGCTTATGCCGATGAACCGCAACAATTTACATTAGAAGAAATGGTCGTAACCGCAAGCAGAGTTGATACGAAAAAAATCGATACGCCGGCCAATATTACGGTAATAACCCAAGAAAAGCTTGCTGAATCAAATTATGCTGATGCCGCAGATGCGTTGCGTGATGTTCCTGGTGTTAACATTCTCGGTTCAGGGGCTAAAGGGTCTAATATGGGTCAAGATTTAATAATGCTTAATGGTGATAAGAGGGTACTTGTTTTAATTGATGGCAGAAGAGTAAATATGGCTTCCAGCGGTAATTACAGTGCAGATTGGCTGCCACCAGTTGATGCTATCGAAAAAATAGAAGTGCTAAAAGGAGCGGGTTCCGCACTTTACGGTACGGATGCTGTCGGCGGCGTTATTAATATCATTACTAAAAAAGGGACTGATATCGAAAATAAGGGAACAGTCAAAGTTGCTACTGGTTCATGGAACACAGAGCAATACGCTGTTACTTATGGAGGCAGTGAGAATGGTCTTGGTCTTTTTGTCAGTGCTAATAAAGAGCGTCGTGGTAATTATTCCTATAAAGATAATCTAAGTGGCGATGTAAAAGAACTCGCAAATTCTGGTTATGATACTACAAGTGCTACGGCTAAAATTGATAAAGAACTTGGGGATAACAATCGAATAACTTTACAAGTAGAACATATGTTGGCCGAAGGTGGATCACCATTTGGTTATTATGGATTTGGCAATACTGATACACATCAACGTTTAAATAATAATGTAGCAATTCGTTATGATTGGAATGAAAGTAAGGAAAATTCTGGCTTTGCTCAAGTATATAAAAATTACCATCACTCTTATTTCCACAGTCCAGATACTTCTAATATTTCTGATTTTAATGAAGATAAATATGGTGTTGAGTTACAACAAAATTGGAAACTTAACGACAAGCACAATTTAACTAGTGGCTTCGATTATTATAAGACTGATGTTGAAAATGAAATTATGTATGGCGGAACCGAGTCAGTTAATAATAAAGCTGTTTACTTAGAAGAAAGATGGAAAATTGACGATTCATGGCAATTAAACAGCGGCATAAGATATGATAATCATAGTAACTATGGCTCAGAAACAACACCACATTTTGCTTTGAATAAAAAAATTAATGAAGATAGCAATGCCTACATTTCCTGGGGTAAAGTCTTTAATGCACCGACTACGGACGATTTGTATTGGAAGCAATACCAGTACGGAGCATGGACTTTGGGAGATCCTAATCTTAAACCAGAAACAGGTCATGTCTTAACCATTGGCGCCAACACAAAAATATCTAAAAATACAACTCTGAATGCAAGTGTCTTCAGCAGCAAAATAAAAGACGCTATAGACTGGTCTTTCAATGACATAACATGGGACACTCAAGCTATTAACGTCGACCAAGAAAAACGTAAGGGCATGGAAATTAGCACAGACCATAAATTTGATGATAATTGGAGCATGAATGCCTCCTATACTTATTTAAAGGTCCAACAGGATTTTAATAATGGAGAAGGGTATTTAGTCAATGGCAGTGCAGCACCGAATTTGTATAGGGCTGGTGTTAAATACCAAAAAGATAAATTGATTGTTGATTTAACTATGCGCGCAGCTACAGGTCAAATGCCTTCTTACATGGGCAAGTGGGGCACAACTAAGGCATATGCGGATAATGATTATTTTACCTGGGATTTGGGCATGCAGTATAAGTTTAATAAGAGCTCTAAAGTTTTTGCTCAGCTCAACAACATTAATAATGCTTGCTATCAGGAATATAGTGGTTTATATAGCAATGGCGGCATTAAATATCCAGCGGCTTCCCGCAACTTTGTTGTAGGTATGGAATACTCCTTCTAAATCATATATGTTATAATTTAATGACGAATTTAAAACGGGGGCATAGTTTGTCCCCGTTTTAAGCTATGAAAGGACTAATTTGATGGTTAGCAGGAAATATTATCCTAAGTTGTTAGTTATGCTATTTTTTTTGACAGCTTTAGTGCTTGGTGGCTGTGCAAACAGCGAACAGAAGAGTACTAAAAATGGAAGTGAAAAGGGTTATACGGTGACGGATGCAACAGGGACAAAAATTATTTTTGCGGAAAGCCCAAAACGTATAGTCTCTTTGAGCAGCAGTGCTGATGAAATTTTGCTGGACATGCTGCCACCGGAAAGAATTGCCGCACTAACTAATCTTGCGGATGACCCAGGTATTTGCTCCACAACTGAAAAAGCTAAAGCGGTTAAACAGCGGGTGCAAAGTAAAAATGTTGAAACAATTCTGGCATTAAATCCAGACCTTGTTTTAATGCCGGATTGGCTAGGTGCCGAAAAGGTTCAAGGATTTAGAGATGTTGGCATGAAAGTATATGTTTACAAAACACCGGTTACACTGGCCGATATTCAGAATTCTGTTCGCGAAATAGCAACGGTAGTAGATGCACGTGAACAGGGTGATAAATTAGTACTCGCTATGCAGGAAAAATTGGACGGCGTCCAACAGAAATTAAAACAGCTGCCAGCTGATAAAAAACAGGTAGTGGTTCCTCTTTCTTTGATGGGGGCGTTTGGCGGCAAAGGTACAACCTTTGATGACATTTGTAATTATGCTAATGTTACCAATGGCATATCTGCTGCCGGTATCGACAAAAATGCTGTTATAGCGAAAGAAAAAATAGTAGAAATCAATCCTGATGCTTTTATACTGCCAACATGGGATTTTGGCAAAAGCGGTGATGCTAAGAATTTTATCAATGAGACGATGAATGATCCCGCGCTTCAAACAGTTAAGGCAATAAAGAACAACAGATTAATTCAGATACATGATGCCTATCTTTATAGCATTTCTCATTATGCGGCTAATGCAGTAGATGAAATAGCTCGTGCAGTATATCCGGAGTATTTTTAATTACTTTAGTTTTGCGAATAGCCAATATCAAAAAATTATTTAATCCATCTTCAAGTTTTGTAAGGTGGTAGAAAGAGGCGCGGATGGAAACAGTAATAACTGTGAATGATTTGTCTGCCGGGTACCAGAATAAAAGCATTTTGAACAACGTTTCATTCTCCGTAAAAAGAGGTGAAATGATTGGCATCATAGGGCCTAATGGTGCTGGCAAAAGCACGCTTTTAAAAACCATACGCGGTCTTCTGCCTAAGCAAAAAGGAAGTATCGTTTTATTTGAAACAGATATTGACGCATTATCCGAAAGAGACTTCGCCCGTAATGTGGCATACCTGCAGCAGCATGTGGATGTTTCTTTTGGTTATACAGGCAAAGAGCTTGTCATGGCAGGACGTTATCCCTATCTGGAATGGTGGCAGGGCGAAAGCGCCGATGATGAGACGATAGTCAGACAGTGCATGGAATATACCGGCGTTTGGGATTTGGCTGATACTTCGGTAGAACAAGTATCAGGCGGTCAGAAACAACGCATTTTACTAGCAAAGGTATTAGCTCAAAAAACTCCGATTTTGTTTTTAGACGAGCCGACAACTGGACTCGATATAGTGTATCAGGAAGAGATTTTCAGATTTTGTGAAACTCTCTGTAAAGCAGGAAAAACTGTTATTATGGTTGCCCATGAGTTGAATCTGGCAGCCAAGTTTTGCAATCGTTTGCTTTTAGTTGCTAATGGCGGAATTTTGGCGGATGGTTCACCGGAAGAAGTTTTGGACGCTGGACATTTAAGTATTGCTTATAATGTTCCTGTCAAAGTCATAAAAAACCCCAATAGTGGCGGAATCGAAATTACTACTCTTCCGAGCCGTGCAGAAGAGGAACGTAAGGAATTGTTAATAAAAGTTATTTGCGAAAATTAGTGCAATCTAAATCAAATATTGTTTGCATTATTGATATATTAATTTAATAAAAGTTGTTTGGAGGCAAAAAGATGGATTCTATAAAAATGTTGGCAGAGTACTTTAGCAAGGGCGGCTTAGTCATGTGGCCGTTGTTATTATGTTCGATCATGGTTATAACCATAGCGATTGAACGTTATTTGTTTTATAAAGAAACAGATTCCGGCAATGCTTTTGCTGACGAATATTCCAATTTGATGGCAATCGGCAAAATTCAGGAAGCAAATGATTTGGCCAAGGGAACAAAAGGCGAATGTGCTCGTATAGTATTTGAGACTATGAAGTTAAATGGTAATAATACGAGAAAGTTCAATTATATGGAAGCACAAGCAGGTCTTGTCATCGCAAAATGGCGCAGTAAATTGAGCTATTTAGGTGTTATCGTGACCTTATCACCTTTGCTTGGTCTTCTTGGTACAATAGTTGGTATGATTAATTCTTTCAGTATTTTCAACTTAAAGGCAGGTCAACCAATGGCTATCACCGGTGGTATCGGTGAAGCTCTGATAGCTACTGCTACAGGACTGTGTGTTGCCATCGTTGCGCTTTCTGTTCATTCTTACTTTGCGCAAAGACTTGATACAGCGATTACAAATATGGAACAATGTTTCTCCGCATTACTTGAGGCTGGCAGTAGGGGTGAAGACTAATGAAGCTGAGAGATAGCAGGCAGGTCAAAACACCGGACTTGATGATTATTCCTATGATAGATATCATGTTTTTCTTGTTGGTATTTTTTATGATAAGTACCATGTACATGGTTGACTTAAAGACTATTCCTATTAAATTGCCTACAGCTGCAAACTCTTCGGTAGCTGCCAGTACAACTTTCTCGGTGTCTATAAAAAAAGATGGCTCAATTTGGCTGGGAGATAAACAAACGGATGCAAGAAGTTTGGCCATGCAGGCACTTATGGAACAAAAAGCAAACCCAAACTTTGCGATTGTGATAAGAGCAGATAAAGATGCAGATTACGGCGAAGTAATTGCTGTATTGGATTTACTTAGAGGTGCAGGAATCAATAAATTTGGCTTGGCAACTGATGTAGGAGCTGGTAAGTAATGGATAATAGCTCAAAAAGATTAAAAATAGGTTTTGCAGGTTCGATAGCTTTCCACCTGTTTTTAATTTTGTTATTGGCTTTTACTGGCCTTTTTCATTTCAGCAAAACTGATGATAGAATCATTGAAGTTGCTGTTTTAGGAGGAGGCGGCGGTGGTGGCGGAGGAGGCGGCGGTGGCGGACAAAAACCATTGGATCCGACATCAGAAGACTTCGCAAAAGCCAGGGCAGAAGCATTGAAAAACAGTTCAAAAAGCGGGCAAACAAATCGCGAAAATGCTGATAGTAACTACTCGCAAAGTATGGCTGGACAGCCATCAATTGATGATATAGTTGAGCAATTAACAAAAGAATTCGAAAAAAATTCGCCGACTAATCCTGTTTTGCAGGAAAGCACAACAGGACAAGAGAGTAATCAAGAACAAAGTAAAAATATCGCCGGCGTTAGCGTTACTGAGAATACAGGCAGTGGTGGCGGCTATGGCACTGGACAAGGTACCGGCTATGGTAGTGGACAAGGCCCTGGCTCAGGCAGCGGCAGCGGTGGCGGTCATGGTGCCGGTGAAGGGACAGGCATTGGCGACGGTATTGGCTCTGGGGTTGGAACAGGCAGCGGCGGAGGCTATGCTGGCGGTGCCACAACTACGGTTGCACCAGCAATACCACCAAGGCTCATATCACACCAGGAACCCAATTATCCGAGCAGTGCAAGAAGTGCTGGCATAGAGGGAACTACAACTGTGCGTATGCTTGTTGGCGCTGATGGCGGTGTTGATGAAGTAACCGTTGATGGTTCTTCTGGCTCTGACGTTTTGGATGCAGCGGCTGTTTCGTCCTGCTATAAATGGAGTTTTAATCCCGCAAAAAATGGAATGGGTCAAGCTATCAGCTGCTATATTTATGTGCCTATTTCTTTTAGGCTCAGGTAAAAACTAAATGAAGGAACAATGGAGCAAGTTATGATCGGAAATTTCACAAGATATTATAAACCTTATAAACTAACTCTTTATGCCGTTGTAATTGGCTCTCTCCTTGCTGCCGGGCTGGATCTTATATTTCCTATGGCTGTCAGGTATGTTTTGAATGTTGTTGTTCCGGAAAAGAATATGGGGGACCTCTTATTCTATACGGTCGCTCTTACTATTTTGTATCTCTTCAATTATCTGATGTTATTCTTTGTCAGCTATGTTGGACATATGCTTAGTGCTCGCATGGAAAATGATATGCGCAGTGATTTATTTACGCATATGCAAAGTATGTCATTTAAATATTTTGATAATGCTCGTACAGGACAGCTGCTGTCCAGATTGACTAGTGATATTTCCGAGATAGGTGAGCTGGTCTTTCGGGGGCCGAACGATTTGATTGTCTGCAGCATAACGATGTTGGGCACCATTATCTTACTTTTTTGGATGAATTTGACTCTCGGTGCTTTAGTTGCCGCACTGTTAATCCTCAAAACCATTCATACGATTTATGTTAACAAAAAAATGAAAGTAGCCTTCCGAGCTAATCGAACAAAAAATGGTGAACTGAGTGCCCAGGCAGAAGAAAGCTTAAGCGGAATTAGAGTTGTTAAAGCTTTTGCCCGTGAAGATCATCAATTAAAAAAGTTTTGGGAAAAGTGTCTTGAATTATTGCAAACAAGAAAAAAATCCTACAAAATTTTGGCACATTTTGCCGGCAGTGTGAATTTTTTCACTAATTTCGCCAATTTAGTCGTCATGTTTGTGGGCGGTTTATTAATAATAAAAAATGAATTGGCGATGAGCGATTTTGTGGCCTTTTTGCTTTATGTCAACTTGTTTATGAAGCCTATGTTCAGATTGACCGTTTTAACCGAGATGTACCAGCGAGGAATGGCTGGATTTCATCGGTTTCAGGAGGTTATGGCGGTAGAGCCGGATATTGTTGACGCAGAAGACGTTGTGCCTGATTGGCCAATCAAGGGTGAGATTGCGTTCGAAAATATTTCCTTTGCCTATGCCAATGATAAAAACATCATATCTGGGTTAAATTTAAAGATTTTACCTGGCGATACTGTGGCCTTTGTTGGTGAAACCGGCGTTGGGAAGACAACAGTAGCAAATATGCTGTTAAGGTTTTATGAACCTGACAGAGGAAGAATTACCATTGATGGTATCGACATCAAAAAGATAAGACAAAAACACTTGCATGAAAGCATTGGGCTTGTGCAGCAGGATGTATTTTTGTTTTCGGATTCCGTCTATAACAATATTGCTTTTGGCAAACCGGGAGCGGGGACTGCTGAAGTGGAAGAGGCTGCAAAGATGGCCTCGGCTGACAGTTTTATTGAAGAACTGCCTGAAAAGTATGCAACAGAAATTGGCGAACGTGGTGTTAAATTATCCGGTGGTCAGAAGCAGAGAATTGCAATTGCACGTATGTTTTTAAAGAAACCTCCGATAGTTGTTTTAGACGAAGCCACTTCTTCTTTGGATAACAAAACTGAAAAAGTCATCCAGCAATCCTTGGAAAAGCTTATCAAAAATAGAACGACTTTGATAATTGCTCATCGTATGACGACAGTTATTAACGCTGACCGCATAGTTGTTCTCGATAAAAATGGTGTGGCTGAGATTGGCAATCATCATGAACTTATGAAAAAACAAGGGATATATTATAATTTATATAATTCACAAATAGATGACTAATATTTTACGTGTAAAGTACAATAAAGCTGACTGCGTAATCGCAGTCAGCTTTATTATTTAATATACATTTTATTTGAGTTTATGGTATTTATAAGATTTCTTCACGTACAAGTTGGTTAATCATTTTTTGTTTACCAAGAACCCAAAGGAGATCATCTTTTTCGAAAACCAGTGAAATATTGGGGTTAACGATGGTATAGTTTCCTCTTTCCAGCCCAATAACCAGGCAATTCCAATTATCGCGAAGATCAGAAGCCTTAATAGTTTTATTTAACAGCGGCGAAGTTGCATTTACTGTGATTGTTGTGTACAAGAATTTTGATTTATCTGCTCCGTTTTGCTTAAGAACAAAATCACGTAAATTGATAGGACCATCTTTTAACGATAAACCAAGAGCAGTGGTTTCTGCTGCGGCATTGAGTGATTTTATCTGCTCGAATGTGCCGATGAACAACATTGAAGATTCTGGTGTAATTACATCATTGCCGCCGGGCATATCAATTACTGTATCGTAATTAATGATTTGCAGTATGTTTACACCATAATTTTCACGGAAAGAAAGCTGGGATAAAACTTTATTATTTAAAGGAGAGGCATCTTCAACCTTGTAGCGTACAATAAATAGTTTTTCATCCAACCAGTTTAATGGGCAATCTTTGTGCTGCTCTTTTAAAGCTTGACGCCTTTTGAGTATTTGTTTTTCATTGAGATTAATTAAAAACCGTGATTCCATTTTCAAATACTCGCCAAGAAGCCAATCTGAAGAAGCTATAATTGCTGTTGCAATAAATGTTAATAATATGGCAGCCAAGAATTGAAAGCTAAGAATTTTGGAAAATACAAAGAACATGAAGAAAAATGCTGTTGATATTTTGATGATAACTAAAAAAATAAGAGGAAGATGATTAGCTCTTTTTTTGAACCAAAGAACGGAAAAAAGTTCTGGGTGGTGGCCACGGTTTTCTAGCATGGCGCGTAAAAAAGGTGCCATGGTCAGTAAAGTGATAGCGGCAGTAGATAAAACTGCATATGATGCTGGCAAGAGTGAAACAAGATAGGGTAATAGATAGTTCAAAGAAAGAAATGATATTGTAGTCAGAAGCGTTACATAGGCTACCAAACGTGAAAAATAAATGCGCAGGAAGGAAGCCCAATCAGTATCGCCTTCGCCTGTAGTATCAGTATCAGTGGTATAGTGATCCAACCATGAAACAAAATTAGTTGGCAATGAACATTTAATTTTTTTGCAGGCAGGGTCAGCAAGACTGATAAAAATTGGTGTTGTGAATGTCGTTATAACAGAAACAGCCACAATTATAGGATAGAGGAAATCACTAATGACACCTAGGCTCATGCCTAAGGAAGCAATTATAAACGAAAACTCGCCAATTTGAGTAAGACTAAAACCACAGCGCATTGACGTATTCAGAGATTGACCAGAGAGAAGAACTCCTAAAGAAGTAAAAATAATTTGGCCAGATATAACAGCCAGAATTACCAGAAATATAGGAAAAGCATATTCGACAAGCAGGTTAGGATTGACCATCATACCTACGGAAACGAAAAAAACTGCTCCGAAAAGATCCTGAACTGGTTTTACGACATGTTCCGCTCTTTCTGCCATTTTAGTTTCTGATATAAGTGAGCCCATTATAAATGCTCCTAATGCAGAAGAAAAGCCCATATTTGTAGCTAAAACTACCATGCCGAGGCATAGCCCAATCGAGACGATTAGGAGTGTTTCATCGCTTATCAATGTGTATACTTTTTTAAAAAAAGTAGGAATAAGATAGACACCCAAAATAAACCATAATATTAGAAAGAACAAGAGGCGCATAACGTTAAAAAGCAAGTCTAAGCCAGGCATTGAATCACTTGCTGTGGCAAGAGTTGAAAGCATCACCATCATAATGATCCCAGCAATGTCTTGAATTATCAGTATGCCGAAAACTTTTTCTGTAAAAAGCTGCCCTCTGAGTTTCAAATCGTTGAATGATTTGATGACAATAGTTGTCGAAGAAATTGAAATCAAGCCGCCGAGAAAAATGCTGTCCATTAAGCTCCATCCTAAGATTCTTCCACAAAGGTAGCCAAATAGTATCAACCCGGATATTTCTGTTAACGCAGCTATTATTGCTGTCTTGCCAACGCCTTTTAGTTTGTTGAAACTAAATTCAAGGCCAAGCGCAAAAAGCAAAAAAATTACACCAATTTCTGCCCATGTAGTAATATTGTTCATGTCGGAAATAGTAGGGAAAAGATTAAAGTTAGGGCCTGTCAAAAAGCCTGCTATAATATACCCTAGCACAAGCGGTTGATTCAATTTTTTAAAAATTAAGGTTGTTATACTGGCAACAAGCAGTATCATAGCCAAATCGTAAATTAATGCTGGTAAATGTGTCATTGAATGCCACCCTTCTTTGTACATATATAGCATATTTATTAAAGAATAAATAAAATCAAATTTAAACTACTATTTTAGTATAACATAAAATACGTCTCGACTTATTTTGTTTAGTAAAAGCAGTATCAGGATAAAGCCAATACTTATCAAGCTAATTGCCTATGGTTTTATTATTTTGGCAGCAAGTTTTTTCTTAATACCAAATGTAGCTTTTAATTCTTGCGTATGTTATAATTGCAAAGTAATTTAATAGTATTTAGGTGCTTGTGAAAGCTTAAACGGTAAGAACGGTGAAAATCCGACACGGTCCCGCCACTGTAATGAACGCGAAACGTTCTAGTCAGGAACCATCCTAAATTTGTATGCTGGAATCCACGAGTGATGGAGATAGCGCCATTGATAGGGTGTATTGGCACCTTTGGTTAGTTTATCGAACCTCTGCGATTCCGCAGAGGTTTCTTTTTTTTGTAAGATTGCAACAATTATGTCATAGCTGTAAGGAGAAAATGGTGGAAGAATATAGAATATTTGAAGGGAAAAAACTCCGCTATGGTTATACGACCGGCACTTGTGCTGCTGCGGCGGCCAAAGCCGCAACGGCGATGCTTCTTTCGAAGCAAAGAGTGGATTATATACAGATTGATACGCCTAAGGGTATTACACTGAATCTGGAAGTCGAAGATGTAACTATTGACGATGATGTAATTTCATGTGCAATTCGCAAAGATGCTGGAGATGACCCAGATGATACTAACGGTATCCTTATCTACGCTACAGTTTATAAGTGTAGTGAAGATGGAATAGAGTTGCTAGGCGGTGTTGGTGTCGGTAAAGTGACTAAGCCTGGCTTGGCTTGCTCCGTTGGCGGACCGGCAATTAATCCTGTTCCACGTAAGATGATAACTGATGCAGTAGCAAGCGTTGCCAGATGCAACAGCTACGACGGGGGATTAACAGTAACAATATCTGTGCCTGAAGGCATTGAAATTGCTAAGAAAACTTTTAATCCACGCTTAGGAATAGTTGGCGGCTTGTCAATTCTGGGCACCAGTGGAATAGTAGAACCAATGAGTGAAAAAGCATTGGTAGATACAATTTATGTTGAAATGGATGTTCAAAAAAGTAAGGGGAATGAAAATCTATTAGTGTTTTTTGGCAACTATGGTCAGGATTTCGCAAAAAACACTCTCAAGTTATCCATTGGTGAGGCTGTTACTTGCAGTAATTTCGTAGGTGAAGTTCTGGATTATGCAGTGTTTAAAGGGTTTAAAAGTGTACTGTTCATTGGACATTCAGGCAAATTAGTGAAATTAGCCCAAGGCGTCATGAATACGCATTCAAAATATGCGGATTGCAGGACAGATGCATTGGCACTATACGCTATGTTTGAAGGGGCGTCAAAAGATATTGGCCTCGAAATTGCCGGCTCCTTGACTACGGATGAGGCCGTGAAAATCCTGAAGAGAGAGGAACTCGACAAAGTAGTTCTTCAAAAAATTAACGAACGAATTGAGTTTTATATGCAGCAAAGGGTACATGGCAGGATCAAGACCGCTGCTTTAATGTTTTCCAATGTTCATGGTGTATTGGGAAAAACCGAAAGTGCCGAAGAACTAATCGCATTGCATATGCAAAGATAAGGGGAGTGCCAGTTAATGAGAGGTAAACTTTATTGTGTAGGAATTGGCCCGGGAGATCCGGAACTTTTAACCTTGAAAGCAGTCAGGCTGCTGAAAGATTGTGATGTTATTGCTATGCCCAAAGGCGATAACGAAGTAATGACAGCTAAAGATATTATCAAGCAGGTTGTTGAAATTGATGAAAAAGAACAAATTTATCTTCATATGCCGATGACTAAGGATATTGAAGTGATGAACAAGGCACATCAACTGGGTGCGGATGAAATTATCAAATTGCTTGATCAGGGTAAAAATGTCGTCTTCGTTACTTTAGGTTGTCCTACCGTTTATGCAACTTGCATTTATGTACATAAGCTTGTTTTGGCGGCCGGCTACGAGTCTGAATTAGTTGCTGGTGTTACTTCTTTCTGTGCAGTAGCGGCCAAATTAAATACTTCTCTTTGCGAAAGGTCAGAGCCCCTTCTTATTTTGCCTGGCAGCTACAAAGAATCGATGAGCTTTTTAGACGTACCGGGCAATAAGGTATTGATGAAATCTGCAAGTGAAATTCACAAGGTTCGCGATGAATTGGAAGAACGTGGCTTGCTGAATAATGCCGCGATGGTAGAACGCTGCGGTTTGCCTGGGGAAAAGGTATACCGCAATTTAAAAGATATAGATGAAAAAAGCAGTTATTTTTCCATTATATTAGTTAAAGAAAAGGAGTTTGATCGAGCATGATTTATTTTGTTGGCGCAGGTTCAGGAGCAATAGATCTTATTACTGTAAAAGGCAAGGATTTATTAGAGAGGGCTGATTTGATAATTTATGCTGGCTCTTTGGTTAATCCTGGCTTGTTAAAATATGCTAAGCCGGAATGCATCATAATGGATAGTGCTTCTATGACTTTAGAAGAAGTTATTGATGCCATGGTTCCGGCTGCAGAGGCAGGCAAGTTGGTCGTCAGATTACACACGGGGGATCCGAGTGTTTATGGTGCCCACAGAGAACAGATGGATATATTGCGGAAAAAGAACCTGGATTTTGAAGTTGTTCCGGGAGTCAGCTCTTTTTGTGCTGCGGCTGCTGCTTTGAAGGCGGAGTATACTTTACCTAATGTAAGCCAGTCCGTCATTATCACAAGAATGGAAGGCAGAACACCTGTTCCGGACAGACAGAAAATAGCTGACTACGCTGCTCATGGTGCAACTATGGTTATTTTCCTAAGCTCGGGTATGACAGGGAAACTTTCACAAGAGTTGATTGCTGGTGGCTACAAAGCCGATACTCCGGCAGCAATTGTATACAAGGCTTCCTGGCCGGATGAAAAAGTTGTTCATTGTACTGTTGGAACCTTGGCAGAAGCTGCAGCGGCTAATAATATAAGCAACTTGGCTTTGATTACAGTAGGTGGCTTCCTCGGTAACGAATATGAACGTTCTGAGCTGTATAACCCTGGCTTTTCACATGGCTTCCGCCAGGCCTCGATAGCGAAAGAGGCAGCAAAATGAAAGCAGTTATCTTCTCTTATACGCGCAGAGGTGCCAAGTTAAGTTTGCGTATAAGGAAATGTTTGCAAGCTTTGGATTATGAAACAGAGGTCTACGCATCAGAAAAATATGTTGAAGTAGATAGTTCATTAAAAAAAAGTGCTAGTTGCAAAGAAGAGGCAAAGCAGGCTTTCCAAGACGATCAGGTGATAGTTTACATCGGGTCTTGTGGTATTGCCGTCAGGGCTATTGCGCCTTATGTTAAGAATAAAACAGTAGATCCCGCCGTCATTTCCATCGATGAACTAGGAAGGTTTGTTATTCCTCTATTATCAGGACATATTGGCGGGGCTAATGAGATAGCACGTAAAATTGCACAGAAAATTAATGCTCAGGCAGTGATAACAACAGCAACTGACATAAATGGCTTGTTTGCGGTTGATGAGTGGGCAATAAAAAACAACGTGCATATAGGAAGCATGTATGCGGCAAAAGAAGTTGCCGCTGCCTTGGTTGATGGTGAAAGTATCGGACTCATAAGTAAATACGAAGTGGATGGAGAAATTCCAACAGGTATTGTAAGAAATAAAAAAGCAAGAGTGGGAATAGCCATAGGCGATAATGATGAACTGAAGCCTTTCCCTGTAACATTAAATTTAATGCTAAAAGTTTATTATCTAGGCATCGGCTGCAGACGTAATACTACGATGGAAAATATTGAAAACCTGGTACTACAAAGTCTAGATGAATTAAAAATAAATATAAAAGCTATTGCAGGAATCGCTTCCGTTGACTTGAAGAAAGATGAAGAAGGATTGCTGGCTTTTGCGGAAAAATTTAGTTTGCCAATTAGTTTTTACACTGCTGCTGAATTGGAAAGTCAGCAAGGTGAATTTACTACTTCTGCATTTGTGCAGTCAATCGTTGGTGTAAGCAATGTTTGCGAGCGCTCTGCAGCAGCTGCAAGTGAAGGCGGCAGTATGGTATTGCCGAAGACAAGTCAAAATGGTGTAACATTGGCAATTGCAAAAAAAGACTGGCTGATTAATTTCAGTAAATAATAGGAGGCAGAATATGACAAAAAAAGTATATGTTGTGGGGTTAGGACCAGGCGGAGTTGAACAGATGACAAGACGCGCACAAGAAACCTTGGCTTCATGCGATGTCATTGCAGGATATAATGTATATATCGATTTAATTAAGGACGATTACAAAGACAAAGAATTTCTTAGTACAGGTATGAGAAAAGAAGTTGAACGCTGCAAACTCGCAATTGAGGAAGCTCTTAAAGGCAAAACAGTTGCCATGGTTTCCAGTGGTGATGCCGGTGTTTATGGTATGGCCGGCATTATGTACCAAATAGCCGCTGAATATCCTGAACTTGAAGTAGAGGTGGTTCCTGGTATTACTGCAGCTTGCAGTGGTGCGGCCGTTCTAGGTGCACCTTTGATCAGTGATTTTACTTTGATTAGTTTAAGTGATCTTTTAACTCCTTGGAAAAAAATAGAAAAACGTCTGGATTTGGCTTCCCAAGCTGATTTTGTAATTTGTTTATATAATCCTTCCAGTTTTAAACGCCATGATTATTTGCAAAAAGCTTGTGATATTATGCTAAAAAATCAACGCGCTGATGTACCAGCCGGTATCGTCAGAAATATCGGGCGCGAAGGCGAAGAATATGAGATAATGACCTTGGCTGAATTACGAGATGCCCAGGTAGACATGTTTTCAACTGTTATAATAGGTAATTCGCAGACAGAAGTCATTAATAACAAGATGGTCACACCAAGAGGTTATAAAATCTGATGAATAAGAAACCGCTTATTTGGTTGATTGCCGGGACTAGTGAAGGGCGAAAACTAATTAAAGCATTAGACGGCAGTAATGTTGAAATTATTGCTTCCGTAGCAACTGAATATGGCGCATCTATTATCGAACCGCAGCAAAATTTAAAAGTAATAGCTGAACGGATGAATCTTGCTCAAATGATAGCATTCATTGAAGATAACAGGCCTGAGTGTGTTGTTGATGCGACGCATCCTTATGCTGTAATAGTTACAAAAACCATTAAAGAAGCTTGTGAAGCTACCAGTTGCCAATATCTGCGTTTTCTCCGGCAGGAAAGTTCAACAGAAGGTTGTATAGAAGTTAATTCTTACCACGATGCAGTTGAATTTCTCAACAATGTTGATGGTAATATCTATTTAACGACGGGCAGCAATAATTTGGATTTTTTTACGAAACTTGCTGACTATCAGAACAGAGTCACGGTAAGAATACTGCCCATGCAAAATTCACTGGAGAAAGCTTTGCAGCTTGGCTACAAACCAACTAACATAATCTGTATGCAAGGCCCATTTAGCGAAGAATTGAACACGGCAATGTTCAAAGCAGCTAATGCTGAATATATAGTTACCAAAGATTCCGGAAGTGCCGGTGGATTTGAAGAGAAGAAGAACGCCGCGGTGGCGGCTGGCGCAACACTAATAGTGATTAAGCGTGAACCTGAACATGAAGGTATTGATTTCGGGGCTATACTGGCAAAGATTGATGAATTATGTAAAAAAGTATAGCGTAGGGGAGGCATTCGGTTGCTAAGAGTTAATATAATTGGCATTGGACCAGGAAATACGGAATTGTTGACTAAGGAAGCTGCGCACGCTATTGAGCAAAGCAACATCCTGATTGGTGACTCCAGAATGCTATCGGATTATGCCACAAAACAAAAAAAGACTTTTGAAACAATCAGCACAGCAAAAATATTGGAAATAATCAAAAGTCTTGACTCAGAAAAAGATATTGTCGGTATATTGGTTTCCGGAGATATCGGTTTCTTCAGCCTGACAAAAACTATAGCGGATAAATTATCCAATTGCGAAGTTCAACGCTTTTGTGGTATAAGCTCGTTGGTTTACTTTGCTCAAGAGCTTAATATGCCTTGGGATGATGCGAAAATAATCAGCATGCATGGACGTAATAATAATTTAGTTGCTGCTGTAGCTCAAAATACAAAAGTTTTTGCGCTGACAGGGGGAGAAAATTCACCTGCTAAGTTATGCAGAGAACTATGTGAATATGGTTATGGTAATACACTTGTCTATGTCGGAGAAAATTTATCTTATGCAGACGAAAAAATTACCAAAGGTTTTGCCAGTGAGCTAGCCAATATGGAATTTCCATCATTATCAGTAATGATGATTATCAATGACAAGGCGCTTGCTGCCGGCCATTACGTGCATGGCCTTCCTGACGATTTTTTTGTTCGTTCTAAAGTGCCAATGACTAAGCAGGAAATTCGGTCAATATCTTTATCAAAATTATCACCTAAAAGTTCTGATATAATATATGATATTGGCGCTGGTACCGGTTCTGTGTCTGTGGAACTTGCCCTGATTGCCAAAAATGGTAGAGTTTGGGCATTTGAGCGTAATCCTGAGGCTATTGAATTAATCAGGATGAATAGCAAGAAACTCAATGTTCAAAATTTGGAAATAATTGAAGGTGAAGCCTCAGCAGCAATAAAAGAGGCCCCAGCACCGGATTGTGTTTTCATCGGCGGCAGTGGCGGCAATCTTCATTCTATGCTTGATACAATCTACTTGAAAAATAAAGAGGCAAGATTGGTAATCAATGCTATTACAATTGAAACATTGTCTTCTGCTTTGGATTATTATAAAAATAGAAGTGACTACGAAATTGAAATCGTAAATGTTTTCTGTGCACGTTCACAGAAAATTGGATCATATAATTTAATGAAAGCTCAAAATCCTGTGTATGTGATTTCTGCAAACAGGAAAGGAGAATAAGATGGATTTTTGCGTACCTCGTTTTATGATTACTGCGACAAATAGTGGTTCTGGTAAGACAACAATCACATGTGCCATATTAAAAGCCTTACTAAACCAAGGACTAAAACCTGCTGCTTTTAAAGCCGGACCAGATTATATTGATCCGATGTTTCACAGCAGAGTGGTGGGTGCCAAGTCGCGCAATCTTGACATTTTTATGCTCGGAGAGAATATATGCCGATATTTACTCGCAAAAAATTCGAAAAACTGTGATATAGCAGTTTTAGAGGGTGTAATGGGTTATTATGACGGCATAAGTACCACAACCGCTGGAAGCGCTTACGCCTTGGCTAAAGAAACCAAAACACCGGTTATTCTAGTAATAAATGCGGATGGTGCTTCATTATCTTTGGCTGCTTTAATCCAGGGCTTTAAAAATTTCAGAGCTGATAGCAATATCCATGGCGCGATTTTGAATAATATAAGTCCTATGACTTATGCATATTATAAAGATATTATCGAAAAAGAAACCGGTGTGAAGTTGCTTGGCTACATGCCAAAAATGGAAGGGTGCGGTTTCGAAAGCAGACATCTTGGATTAATAACTGCTGAAGAAATCAACAATTTACAAGTTATTGTTGACCGTCTGGCTAAGCAGGCAGAAGCGACAATTGATCTAAAAGGCATTATGAAAATAGCAAGGACAGCCCCTTTATTAGACTATGAAGCTCCTGTAGTAAATAAAGTTGCAAACGTCAAAATTGCTATTGCCCAGGATAAGGCCTTTTGTTTTTACTACCAGGATTCGCTGGATTTATTATGCGAAATGGGAGCAGAGCTTGTTCCGTTCAGCCCATTAACAGATTCTGAATTGCCTGCATGCGATGGACTTATTCTCGGTGGTGGATATCCGGAACTTTATGCTGAAGCTTTGTCAGAAAATAAAAGCATGCTTGCCAGCATAAAAAAATATATATTGGCGAAGAAACCATGTATCGCCGAATGTGGCGGCTTCATGTATCTTTTAGACAAATATACGGATAGGGAAGGCAAGGAATGGAATTGGGTTGGTGCCATCACAGGTGAAGTTTTTATGACCAATAAGCTGAAACGTTTTGGTTATATAACATTGGAGTCACAGAATGATAATGTGTTAGCTAAAACAGGCGAAAAAATCAATGGCCATGAGTTTCACTATTCTGATAGTACAAGTAATGGAAACAGCTTTTTAGCGAAAAAACCTGAATCATCTGCACAATGGGATTGTATTAATGCGGATGATAGCATTTGCGCGGGCTATCCTCATATGCATTTATATGGTAATATTAGCTTTGCGGCAAATTTTATCCGTGCTTGTTACAATAAAAAAGACTAATATTTTTAGGAGAGTTATCAGCCTATGCTTACAGTATTAGCTATTGCATCAGGTTTCATTCTTGACCTGATTTTTGGCGATCCACATTGGTTACCTCATCCCATTTGTTTGATAGGTAACTTAATTGCATATATGGAAAAGTTTTTACGGAAGATTTTTGGCAGTAGTGAAGAAAATCTGCTTGTAGGGGGATTAGTACTCGTATTAACCGTAACGGCTGTTTCTTTCTTTGTGCCTTATTTCATCCTTAAATGGGTCATTTCTGTTAATCCACTGTTTGCATACTTGCTCGAAACTATCATGTTTTATCAAATTTTCGCGACGAAATGTTTGGAAAATGAAAGCATGAAGGTTTATAAAGAACTCAAAAACGGTGATTTAGTAGCAGCCAGAAAACAGCTTTCCTGGATTGTTGGGAGAGACACTCAGGAACTTAGTGCTGAAGAAGTAACAAAGGCAGCAGTAGAAACAGTTGCGGAAAATACTGCTGACGGCATTATCGCGCCAATGTTCTTCATGTTTATCGGCGGGGCTCCACTGGCTTTTCTTTATAAAAGTATAAATACTATGGATTCAATGGTTGGTTATAAGAATGATAAGTATCTCTATTTTGGCCGCTGTGCAGCGAGAATGGATGATATAGCCAATTATATCCCGGCGCGTCTGGCAGGAATATTTATGATAGCAGCAAGCTTCTTCCTGAATTATGACTATAAAGCGGCTGCAAAAATTTTTATGCGCGATCGCTACAACCATCTAAGTCCTAATTCGGCACAAACTGAGTCTGTCTGTGCTGGTGCTCTTAATATTCAATTAGGCGGAGGGCATTTTTATTTTGGTAAATTTGTGCCTAAAGATACTATTGGTGATGATATAAGACCAGTAAAGGCTGATGACATAAAAAGCATCAATAATTTAATGTATCTGACAGCTATTATCAGTCTGGTAATTTTTGCATTAATAAAACTTGCAACATTTATGTGGTAAAGGATTGATCATTATGTATAATTATGTGCATGGCGGAGATGTCTATTCTTTGCCAGAAGGTAAAAAAATCATAGATTTTTCCGCTAATATAAACCCTCTTGGACTTCCGAAAGGGGTAAAAAATGCGCTAAAAGCAGCAATTAATATTTGCGCAGATTATCCGGATCCTTTTTGCCGCAAACTTACAGAGAAACTTGCCAAATATCATAATTTGGAACAAGAGTATATATTTTTGAGTAATGGCGCTGCCGATGTTTTATTTAAGCTGGCATTAGCTATCAAACCTGGCAAGGCGCTTTTGCTTGCTCCAACCTTTGCTGATTATGAGAAGGCTTTGGGTACTGTTAATTGCAAAATTGATTACTTTGATTTATTCGCATGTAATGAGTTTTGTGTTGATGACAGTATTCTAGCTAAAATTAATAATGATACAGATCTGGTCATTATTTGTAATCCGAACAACCCAACAGGACAATTAACTGGAGAAATATTGTTGTTGAAAATATTGGATAAATGCCGGTCGACAGGAACTTATCTGCTGGTTGATGAATGTTTCATGGATTTTGTTGATCAGGAAAAAGCTTTTTCTTTAAAGAAATATCTGAGTAAATACGATAACTTAATAATATTAAAGGCTTTTACCAAAACCTACGCCATGGCAGGGATAAGATTAGGCTATTGCCTTACAGGCAATGAAAATATTATCGATAAGTGCAGAGAAAATGGTCAGGATTGGAGTGTTTCCACCTTGGCTCAGGCGGCAGGCTTAAGCGCCTTGGACGAAGAGGAGTATTTGGCAAAGTCGAAGGAATATATCAAAAAAGAGCGCCATTATTTGCACCAAAATCTGAACTTGCTTGGGTTTAAGGTATATGGCTCCGAAGCAAATTATATATTCTTTTCTGCGAAAAATTTACCAAGACTTGCGGAAAAGCTGCAAAAAGAGGGTTTTCTCATACGCAAGTGTGCAAATTATCATAACTTGGATGAGGATTATTATAGAATTGCCGTAAGAACAACTTCCCAAAATAAACTTTTAATAAAAGCGGTTAGGAAATTACTGAAGAATGAAAACATTGCTCGTAATAATTGACGGTTTAGGTGATGATGGGATACCGGAGTTAAGCGGAAAAACACCATTTGACTTTGCCAGACATGATAATATAGACAAATTGATCAAGATTGGTTCTACCGGTTTTGTAAGCATTTGTGAAGACGATTTTACGCCGGAGAGTCTTGGCTGCATCTTACGGTTGTTGGGTGTTGCGCAGAGGGATTTTCCCCGAAATAGAGCTTATTTGGAGCTGCTTGCCCATGATCGTGATATTTCAGAGTATGAAATGGTTTTAAGGTGTAATCTGATTTCAATTGACGGTACAGGCAGAATAGTATCTTTTAATGCTCAGGGTTTGACCGCGGCTGAAATGGAAGAAGCAGCATTAATTGCCGACGCTTTTTGCACCAACATTGAATTTCTGCATTTATCGCACTACAGAAATCTCTTAATTGTTGATAAAAAGCAGGACCTTTTGGACAATTGTGTAATAAGCCCACCGCACGAAAGCTTAGGAGCTAATGTTGATGAGCTACTGGCTGATTTAAAAAACAACTCTCTGCTAATTAGTAATTTTATTGAAGAAATGAAAAAAGCTTTGGAAAGATTTACGCGCAATGGAATTCGTTATATGTTTTATCCTTGGGGCGTTTCTGAAAGAAAAACAATGCCGGCTTTTGCAAAACTGCACAAGAAAAAGGGCAGCGTTGTTTGTGCAACCGAAATTGTGAAAGGTATCGCTTGTGCCATGGACATGGAACAGCCTGCTATTTCCGGTGGGACTGCTGATATAGATACAGACATAACTGAGAAAGCTAAAAGGACAATACAACTTCTTGCTAAAGAAGAATTTGTATTAACCCATTTTAATGGAGCAGACGAAGCCGCACATCGCTATGATTTCATGGGCAAGGCGGACTTTATTAATCGTATTGACAAAGAGTTTTTTGGGCAGATAGTTACTAAAATAACAGAACCTACAAAAATATTGCTCTGTGGTGACCATGTTACCAGTTCAATAACTGGCAAACACTCCAAAGGAAAGGTTCCTGTTGTGGCTTGCTATCTTAATCAGGAGAGTATGCCCAGTCCTTCTATAAATAGCTATCAAGATATTATTAAATTCTTATTCGAGGGGAGATAGTAATTAATGGCAAAGGCGATTATGGTTCAAGGTACGATGTCTAATGCAGGTAAAAGTCTTGTCACTGCCGGACTATGCCGTGTATTTAACCAAGATGGATATAAGGTTGCTCCTTTTAAGTCACAGAATATGGCTTTAAATTCTTTTATTACGCGTAATGGTGCTGAAATGGGAAGAGCACAGGTTGTGCAGGCTGAAGCAGCTAATATTGAACCAAGTGCGTTGATGAATCCAATTTTATTAAAACCAACCAGTGACAAGGGCTCTCAGGTCATTGTTAATGGTGAAGCCATAGGCACGATGACAGCAAGTGAATATTTTGCCTTTAAAACGCAATTGATCCCTGAAATAATGAAAGCTTATAATCAACTTGACGCTGAAAATGAAGTAATTGTCATTGAGGGCGCTGGAAGTCCAGCTGAGATAAATCTTCGTGGTCAGGACATTGTAAATATGGGTATGGCCAAAATGGCTAAGTCACCGGTGTTACTTGTTGCTGATATTGACAGAGGTGGAGTATTTGCGGCAATTTATGGCACTTTGATGCTTTTGGAAGAAGACGAAAGAGCTATGATAAAAGGACTGGTTATCAATAAATTCCGTGGTGATATTGATATATTACGTCCTGGCCTAGAAATGATTGAAGAAAAAACAGGCATCCCGGTAGTAGGGGTTCTGCCGATGCTCAAAGTTGATATTGAAGATGAAGACAGCTTGTCGGAAAGACTGGACGGAAGAAGCGAAATTCAGGCAGTCGATATAGCTGTAATTAAAATACCAAGAATGTCTAACTATACTGATTTTAATGTTTTTGAACTTATTCCCGGCGTTTCCTTGCGTTATGTTAAATCAGTCAGTGAATTGCAAAACCCGGATATGATAATAATCCCGGGTACTAAAAATACTATAGGTGATCTCTTATGGCTCAGACAAAGCGGCTTTGAAGCTGAAATTCTCAAAAAGGCTCATGCTGGAACAGTAGTTTTCGGTATTTGCGGCGGTTATCAGATGTTAGGCACAAAGCTATCTGATCCGTTTGGTGTTGAAGAAGGCGGCGATATTGCAGGCGTTGGCTTGCTTAATGTAGAGACGATTTTTGCGGAAAAGAAAAGAACCATCCAGGTAGAAGGTCACTTCAGTAATGTGCAGGGTATTTTTAAAGCATTATCGGGATGCCAGTTTCATGGATATGAAATACATTCAGGTGTAACCAATTTTGCCATAAACAGCAGTCTTTCCAATATGAAACCAATCTATGAGGAAGGCGACATTGTGCCGGAAGGCTCACAAAATATTACTGAGGAAATGAATATTTATGGCAGTTATGTACATGGAATTTTTGATGGTGACGGAATAGCTAAGAGCATTGTTGATGCCTTGCTTGCCAAAAAAGGGATGAAGCCAGAGGATGTTCATATGATAAACTTTGCTGAATACAAACAGCAGCAATATGATATCTTGGCTGAGCAGGTAAGAAAAAATCTGGATATGAAGAAAATTTACGAAATTTTAAAGGCAGGCGTTTAAAATGGAACAGGGACTTATCCATATTTATTGCGGAGAAGGTAAGGGAAAGACCACTGCAGCTTTAGGTCTTGCTTTGCGCTGTGCTGGACGAGGAAACAAAGTTTTGTTTGTGCAGTTTCTCAAAAGCCGTCCGACTGGCGAACTGACGAGTTTGAAATATGTGCCAAACATAGAAATAATGCGTGGCAAGGAAATAATGAAGTTTACTTTTCAAATGACAGAGGATGAAAAGAAACAGGTTCTTTTAGAACATGAACAGCTTTTTGATCGCGTTATAGAAAAGTGTGCGGAAGAAAAGATAGATTTATTGATTCTTGACGAAGTTATCGGAGCCTGCAATACAGGTGTATTTAATATGGCAAGGCTAATTGATTTCATGAAAAATAAGCCGTGTTCAATGGAGATAGTTTTGACAGGGCGTGATCCCAAACCGGAACTAATTGATTTAGCTGATTATGTTTCTGAAATAAAAAAAGTCAAACATCCTTATGATAAAGGGATTCCAGCAAGATCTGGCATTGAGATGTAGGGAGGAATAGCATGAAATTACAAAATGTTTTACCAAATGACATAGAAAAACGCAGCATGGAAATTATTGCAGAAGAATTGGGCGAGGTTAAACTCGACGAAGAAAAACTGAGTATTATTAAACGTGTTATTCATACCTCGGCAGACTTCGATTATGTCCGCACACTTCATTTTTCTGAAGACGCAGTGCAGAAGGCATTGGAAGCTTTAAAAAATGGTGCAACAATAGTAACTGATACCAATATGGCTAAGGCTGGCATTAATAAGGCAGGGATGGACAAACTTGGCTGTAAGGCTGTTTGTTATATGGCTGACCCCGATGTCGCGTCTCAGGCGAAAATAGAGGGTTCTACAAGGGCAGCAGCATGTATGGAGAAGGCTTGCTTGATCGAAGGGCCGGTAATTATTGCCATTGGTAATGCTCCAACGGCACTGGTACGTTTAGATGAATTAATTAAAGAGGGCAAAATAAAGCCGGAATTGATTGTTGGCGTACCGGTAGGCTTTGTTAATGTTGTTGAAGCCAAAGAGCTTATTATGCAGGCCGGTGTACCTTATATAGTTGCTCGTGGCCGCAAAGGCGGCAGTAATGTTGCAGCGGCGATATGTAATGCCTTGATTTATAAGCTTACAAGATGAACTTTTTATTAAATTAGTCTTAAAAGCTTGTTGACACCTGCTATAAGGTGTTGTAAAATATCTTTTGTTGATAAGTTAATTCCTCGATAGCTCAATCGGTAGAGCACTCGGCTGTTAACCGAGTTGTTGTAGGTTCGAGTCCTACTCGGGGAGCCAAAAATCTAACCGGACAAAACGTCCGGTTTTTTGTTTGTTGTTAAATGCTTGTTTTGAAGTTACAATAAACATATAGGTGTGGTTGGAGAGAACTTATTCCAAGAAAATATCGAGGTGATAAAATGGAATTAATTAAGGTAGATTATGATAAGTGTATTAAGTGCGGAATTTGCGTTGATATTTGCCCTAGCTGCATTTTGGAAATGGGCGAAGCTGGCCCGGAGTGCAACTGGGATCGTGGATGTATGGCTTGTGGACATTGTGTGGCAATCTGTCCGACAGCAGCAATGGACAACGCTCATTGTCAGCTAGATAAGCAAATACCTGTTCCTATGCCAGTTCTTGATTCTGAGACCGCCTACAATTTCTTAAGGATGCGGAGGTCAATCCGAAACTTCAAACCGCAGCCAGTTGAAGAAGAAAAAATTAGCAAATTGCTTGACGTTGCCAGATATGCTCCAACTGCCGGCAATTCTCAAGGACTTTATTATATTGTAATTTCTAACTCCGAAACCATAAGAAAGATTGCAGACTTAACAGCTGAGTGGATGCAGAAGGAAATTGAAGTCAATAGCCCTCACAGCAGGTATTTTTCTAATATATTGAGAACCTATCACGAACGTAAGATTGACATTATCGCAAGAAATGCTCCTCAGCTAATATTTGGCTGCGCACGTAAATTAAATTTAACCGGAGTAAGTAATTGCGAGCAAGCATGGTCTTATGCAAGCTTGTATGCACCTACTTTAGGTTTGGGCACTACAACTGCCGGTTTTATTCAGACCTGTGGCATTGCTGGTTACGAACCATTGGTGGAACTACTTGATATTCCTAAGAAGCAGCAAATAGTTGGTACTTTAATGGTTGGGTATCCAAAATATAAATATCAGAGACTTGTTGAAAGACAGCATCTAAAAGTAGAATTTCGTTAAAACAACCGGCCTTAGGCCGGTTGTTTTTGTTTAAGAATGAATTATACTCTGTTATAATATAGGGAATATTATTTCAAAACTGAGAGGGATATGTATGCAGCTTTCTACGATGCAGTTTACCTGTATGATTATTGTTTTGTTTTTAGCATCAATACCAGGTCTTCTCGCAGCCAAAAAGGTTAAATCAGAAGCTGATTATAGCGTTGGCGGACGCAAAGCTAGCAGTGTAATGGTTGCAGGAACTATTATAGGAACTATTGTCGGTGCGGCGGCGACTATCGGGACAGCACAGCTTGGTTATAAGGTCGGAATAAGCGCCTGGTGGTTCACACTTGGTTCCGGAATTGCTTTAATCGTGATGGCGCTTTTTTATGCCAAACCGTTACGCAATAGCAGGTTGACAACTATTTCGGAATTTTTGGTTATAAATTATGGAAAAAATGCGGGTCCTATTAGCAGTATTACTGCTACCGCTGGTATTTTTCTCAGCATTGTGGCAAGCATGCTTACAGCAATTCATTTAATTGCAGGTGTCTTTCATGTAAATTTGATTGAAGCTTCAGCAGTAATTATGATTGTTGTTTTGCTATCGGTATTTTTAGGCGGTATAAGTGGCTCAGGCATGGCCGGTCTTGTGAAAGTAGGACTGATTTTCGGAACAATTTTTATTGCCGGTATTTGGGCATATAATGATTTAGGCGGTATTAGCGGTATTAAAATGACATTTCCTGATACACCATGGTTAAATATGTTTTCTGGTGGAACGGAAAAAGTTGTATATAATTTGCTATCTTTAATCATTGGCGTTATTTCCACTCAAAGTTATATACAAGCATTATTTTCGGCAAGTGACAGCAAAACGGCGTCAATTGGGTGTATTATTGCAGCTGTTATTGTAATTCCTATAGGACTCCCGTCTGCAATAATTGGTATGTCTGTTCAAATAAGCAATCCAGGAATTAATAGTATTGATGCACTGCCTATATATTTATTGCATTATATGCCGGATTGGCTTGGTGGTGCGGCAATTGCGGCTTTAATATTGTCGGCACTGTGGTCAATATCAGGACTTGTTCTGGGTTGTGGCACTATGATTTCTCGTGACATATTTAAGTCAGTTTTTTGTTTGCATAATCATCATGTTTTACTCTGGATAAATCGCAGTTTTGTGTTTTTAATAACTTTAGCTGCAGAAATTGTTGTTTTTTATAATTCAGACTCTTATGTTTTGGACTGGACCTATTTATCGATGGCTCTTAGAGGAGCAGGAATATTTTTACCGCTGACTTTTGCCATACTATTCAAAAACAAAGTGCCGGCAAAGGTTGGTTTACTCTCTATGATTGCCGGTATTTTTGTCGCTTTAACATGGAAATTATTCTTCCCGGAAGCAAAAGACACATTATTTCCCAGTTTGGCATTTAATCTTTTGTTTCTTTTACCGGGAGTGATCTGGACAGTAACGAAAAAAAGCAAAAAGCTCAAAGCTTTATAAAAAAATAAATGTTTTTATGCAGGTAATTTGGAGTTAATATAGAATATAGCACGTATAAAGAAGCTTTCAATGATTTAAATATAATATTGTAGGAGGGATTCAAATGGTAGGTGGAAAAACAATAATTAGCGAAGAGGTTTTTGCGGATTTAGCAAAAACAGCAATGAGTAAAGTTGAAAATGTCGCAGCAGCTCCCGAGGATGTAAGCACTTTGGCTGCAGTTGTAAAAAAAGTGGCAGATCGTGTTATTCCACAGGTTATTGTTAAAAAGACAGATGCTATCGCCGGTGACGATGAAAATCAACAGTCAACTGTTGGACGTGTTTCCTTCGAAATAAAAATTACTGTAGTTTATGGCGCCAATATCCCTGAGACTACAACTAAACTTCGTCAGGTTTTGCTTGATGAGGTTGAACGTATTACCGGTTATCAGGTTGACAAGGTTGACGTAATTGTTGAGAAATTAGTAAAGTCAGAAAGTGCTGCTGAAAAAGAAGCATAAGAATTCTAAATTAAAATGCGGCTGCTAAAAAACAGCCGCATTATATTTTTTGTTAAAGGGTTGATACTATGAATATAGATATTGCAAATGTACTTGCTACGATGATTAATTATGAACAAGGTTGCCCGCATAGAGTAAATCATTTTCTGAAAGTACATTCTTTTGCCAGAATCATAGGTGAAGCAGAAGGTTTAAACTCTTCTGAACAGTACATCCTGGAAGTTGCTGCAGCAATGCATGATTGTGGAATAAGAGCCAGTTTGCTGAAACATGGCTATTACAATGGCAAAATGCAAGAAGAGGAAGGCCCGGCTGTTGCTGAGAAAATGATGCTAGAATTAGGTATGGAGGAAGCTATAAGAGATAGAGTCAATTTCTTGATTGGTCATCATCATACTTATACCAATATTGATGGCAGTGATTACAGAATATTGGTTGAAGCCGATTTTTTGGTAAATATTTATGAGGATGAGCTTTCTGCAGACGCTATAGAAAGTGTAAAGGAAAAATATTTTATCACAAAAAAGGGACGCGAAATTTTGACCAGCCTTTACCAAATGCCTAATGAAGCAGGTATATAAAAATACAAAAATTTTATTACTGTTATTCGGTACACACTGATATTTAGTTTAATGCTAAAGATAAGTGTGTACTTTTTATTGGAGTCAATGTGGTAAAATAAATGTATATGTTAAGCGTCGTGGAACGCAGGAATGGACGGATAAAATGGCAGATTTATTTTGTGTGAAACTTGGAGAGACTATGCGTGGCACATTTGCCGAACAGGTCAAACAATACGCATATGGCGACGCTTTGTTAGTTTTGCCGAACCGTTTTTTGCTTCAGAGTGAACAACAAAAGGGAACAGTGAGAGCTGTAAATATGGATTATTTACCCAATGAGATATTGCGGGCAAATAGGCGTGACAGGTTTGAAATGTTGTCCAGACGCTCCCAAGAAATAATAGTGAGAAAGCTTATTGACGATAAAAAGAAAGCAGGTGAACTCAAGTATTTGCTTAACATCGCAGATGCGGATTCATTTGCCAAAATTGTTACTGGTTTTATAGGAGAGCTTTCTCGTGCTGGAACCACTGCCGAAGAGTTTGCTGAAGCGGTATCTGCATGGGAAAGAATGAACGGCTACGGGCTTAAAGATGAAGAGATTGCAAGCATTTATACCGATTATAGAAAAATACTTAAAAAAAATAACTGGTATGATATTGATGGCTTGTACCGCCTGGCAACTATTGAACTGCAAAAAGCTGACAGTATTATTCCCTGGCAAGCTCTCTTTTTTAGTGATTTTTATCAATTTGACCATCTGCAGCTTGATCTTATCGCTGCCATTAAGTACAGATGCGCTGTAAGTATTGGTATTGTCGGCGATATGAAAAACGACGACTTATACGGAGCTACATTAAACACCATCAGTGATTTACTCGGTCATGGTTTTGAATTGCATAAAGTAAATTCTGTCACTGACAGAAATGAAGAATTGCAGCACTTTTGCCTGCACTGGAAAAGTGACATTGCCATTTTTGATAAAGATGTAGAGAATATAAGAGTTTTTGAAGGCACTAGTATAGAAAATGAAATGAGGATAGTGCTGGAAGATATCAAAAGAAAGCTTTCAGATGGCACTAGTTGTGAAGATATATTATTGGTTGTCCGCAACCTTGATTCCTATAATGGTTTGCGCAATTTATTTGACGAGTATGGCATGCCCACAACATTGCCAAAAATAACTAGTTTTTTGGCTCAGCCAATCGTGGAACTGGTTAACAGTCTTTTAAATTTAGCAAAAAATGATTATGATGTTAATGCTTTTTGCGATTTACTTTGCTGTAATTTTGCCAAGCGCCTGTATGATTTTGATGGGGAAAAAGTTGCAGAACTGCGTACACAGAGGTATTTCGCTAATAGTGAACAATTAAAGAAGTACTTAAACAGCAATGGTTATACATTTGAAGGCAATAATGATATTGGTAAATTGCTTAATTTGGCTGCCAATTTGCCGGAATATGCAAAAACTGAGGAATATTGTCTTTTGTTGCGTGAATTAATTAAAGACTGGCACCTTGCTGAGCGATTTGGTGATTGTTATAAGCAAGGAGCTTTATCAATCGAGGAACTGAAAAATATACTGCTGACAGAAAAAATTTGTTATGAGGTATTGGATGAAATAGAAAAAGTTTATAAAGAAAGTAAAGAAGCAGAAAAAAGAATACAAATTGATGATTTCACTAACATCTGGCGCGAGATCTCAGCAGAAAAGAATGTTACTTTAGAAAATGGCAATAGCCAAGGAGTCTGTGTCCTGGAAGCTGCAAATGTGCAGGGGATTTATTACAAGCAGATTTATATTATGGGCCTGCGGGAAAGCGAGTTTCCTTCTCTTAAGCAAGAAAACTGGTTATATAACGATAATGAAAGAAATGCGCTTAAAACCCTCGGCATTGATTTAAAAAGCAGTGCTTCAGCGCTGATTGAAGATCAATTTTTCTTTGCTTCGACAATTGCAGCTGCAACACAAAGCCTGACTTTAAGTTATTATGTTGACAATGAAGCAGGTACTTCCGGCTATTTGAATGAACTAAAACAATATTTCATGGAAAATAGTTTACAGGCTTCGACAGAGAAAGCGAATGTTTCAGACTGCTGGTCAGAAGAGCAATTTGTTGAAAAACTTTGTGGCTTGCAGGGATTAGCTGAAAAAGAAAAAACCTGGCTTGGTGAAAGAGTTGGAAGAGATTATGAATTCCGGCGTACTTTGGACAAGGCACGCTTTGCAAAAAAATCCCCTTATCAAGGTTGCTTGGGTACGGAATTGAAGAAAAAAATCAGAACCAGAATGGGTGAATATTATAGCCCATCAGCTCTTGAAGTGTATGCGTTTTGCCCATTTAAGTTTCTGGTGAGCAAGGTATGGCAAACTGATACTTGGCAGGAAGTAAGCGATGAAACAGAAGCTGTAGACCAGGGTGATTTGTACCATATTGTTTTAGCCAAGTTTTTCGCCAGATATATTGGTAAAAATATCAGTTGTGAAGACACCGGTATACTGGAAAATGATTTACAAGATATCTTCCATTCTGTATGTGAAGAGTTTTTGTCTTTAGATAAGCTCAAAAAAACCGATTTTCTGGATGCCGAGCTGCAACAGATATGGACGAAATTATTAAGAGTTTTGTCTGCAGAGATTGCTTATCAGCAAGATCTTTATACCAGCAAACGAAACTTGTTGCCTGCATTTGTAGAATGGGGATTTGGTAACAATAAAACGGGGCATGTTTTTTGTCGTGAAATTGACGGTGAAAGAGCATATTTCACAGGACGCATAGATAGAATAGATGCCGATGACGAGAATTTGTTCATCACAGATTATAAAAGAACAAACGGGCCTGCTAAAAAAGATTTTGAGGCAGGTCTTGATATGCAAATGCCACTTTATGTTTTGGCAGCTGAAGAATTTTTTGCAAATGATAAAAGAACGCTTTTAGGTGGTGGTTATTTTTCCATTGAAAACGCCCAAAGAAAGAACGGTTACTGGCGTAAAGAAGCGGAATTTTTACCATGGCTAAAAAAAGGAAATGATGATTGGCAGGCCTTTCTGGAAAAGGCTGAGAATAGTTTGACTGCCTGCCTTAAGGGCATAAGAGCTGCTAACTACTACACAGAACCTAAACTTCAATGCCCGGCTTATTGCCCAGGCATAGATATTTGCCGCTATGCTTTAGTGAGCGAGCTACAGGAAGAAGGAAGTGAAACTGATGACTGATTTTACCCCTGCGCAGGAATGCGCAATAGAGACAATTGAGAACAATATATCAGTTTCAGCCGGCGCTGGCTCAGGTAAAACGCGCGTCCTGGTAGAACGTTTTGTTAATATCATTGCTAAGGAAAAGGCCGCTGCAGATGGGATACTGGCAATCACCTTTACCCGTAAGGCCGCAAAGGAAATGCGTGAAAGAGTCAGAGCAAAACTGAATGTTTTGATTAAGGACACAATGAGTGACAAATTTTTTTGGCAGAAGCAGCTAATACTGTTAGAACGTGCCCAAATCAGTACTATTGATAGTTTTTGCAGTCGTCTGTTGCGAGATAATCCTGTGGAAGCTAAGATTGACCCAGCCTTTGTCACAACAGAAGAATTTGATTTAAATGATTTTTATTATGAAGAATCTTTGGCATACATGAAAAAGCTTTTGCAGAATAAAGATTCGGACTTGCAAAAGCTATTAATTGAATATGGTCGGTCAAAGCTGCAGGAAATGGTGAATTCGCTTATCGAAAACCTCCATTTGCTGATTGAAAAAAAGGATTTATCTAAGCTGTATACAGACGCTCTGGGGCAAGAAATTGCTGATGTTCAAAAACAGGTCTTGCTTAATATTGAAGTTTTAATGTCCATGCGTGAAACTATCAAGGGCAAACACCGCGAGGAATTAGATGCAATTTCTGCTAATCTCAAGACTGTGAAAGAAGCCGTTGAGGAATGTAATGTTGAAATATTAAATAAATACTTAATGAGTTTGTCTGCTCGCAATAAGGCTGATGCTGACTTAGTAAAAGAGATAAGAGACTTAACAGGCAGACTGCTGATGATGCCGATAGACAAACGTGCTGCTGACCTGATTGAGAGCTGGCAGATTTTTCTGCGTGGCCTTGATGAGCATTTTCGCGCCAAGAAAGTGGAACGAAAGATATTGAGTTTTGCCGACGTTGAAGAAAAAGCTTTGCAACTGCTGCTTAACAACAAAGATATTCTTGATAAATGCAGAAATCGCTACAAATATATCATGGTTGATGAGTTCCAGGATACAAATCTGCAGCAAAAGAAATTGGTATATCTTCTGGCTGGCGGTGATAGCGAAAAATTGCTTAGTAACAGACTTTTTGTCGTAGGCGATGCCAAGCAATCTATTTATCGCTTTCGCGGTGCTGAAGTAAGTGTTTTTGCTGACGTATGCAAAGATATAGAAAAAAATGGCGGCAAAAATATTACGCTTGCCGATAATTTTCGCTCATCCCCGGAAATATTAGAAGTTTGCAATGAAGTTTTTAAGGATTTAATGGGATATGATGAACTTAACGAAATCGTCTTCGAAGAACTTAAGCCTAATAAAGAAGCACAGGGAAAGCCTAAATTGCTTATTATTGCTGCAGAAAAAGATAAAAGAAAAGATGCCAATAAAGCCGAAGCTTATGTGGTTGCTGAAAATATCAAAGAGCTAGCAGACAAAGAGAATATTAAATTTGCAGATATGGCGATATTACTGGCAAGTATAAATAGGGCACAGGGTTTTGCTGCTGCTTTACGTGCAGTTGGTATTCCTTTTCATATAATTGATGGTAAGGGCTTTTTTGAAAAACAAGAAATAATAGATTTAGTAAATTTGCTGCTGGTTTTGGATAATAGCAGGAGAGATCTTGAATTGATTGGCATTTTAAGGTCACCATATTTTGGTTTAAGTGATGAAACTATAACAGAGCTATGTTTAGTCAGGGAAAATAATAGCTTATGGCAGGTTTTAACCGATGGCAATGTAACATTTGATTTGTCACCTGAACAACAGAATTTACTGCATAGTGCTGGCGAGAAACTGAAGAAATTATACGCTAATGCTCAAACCTTGCCTTTGCCTGATCTATTAATTAGAATTTTTGATGATCTGCAAATTGCGCCCTTGTTGATTGGACAGGAATTTGGCAAGGAAAAATTAGCTAATGTTAAGAAGCTGCAGCAGATGGCTACGGATTTTTGCATGAAACAAGGAGGAACCCTGCACACCTTTTTACAAAGAGTAGGCAAGATGCGTGAAACTGAAACACGCATAGAAGTTTCTAATGGCAGTTTTGAGCAAAATGCTGTTACTATCATGACCATTCATAAATCGAAAGGATTGGAATTTCCTGTTGTTTTTCTGCCGGCATTGCATGCAAGAGGAAGGTACGATTCAAGCAGCATAAGTTTTTTGCCGGATTTTGGCTTGGGTATCAAAATCCGTAATGAAGACGGTGTGCTTGTGGAAAGTTCTGCTTTCAAAAAAATTAAACAATACAATAGCGAGATGGAAGCCGCGGAGAAAAAAAGACAATTGTATGTCGCGATGACTCGCGCTGAAAAACGTTTAATTTTATCCGGCGTCGCAGTAGATGAAGGCGGCAAAGAGCAAAAAGAGCGCGAAGAATGGCTTAGTTCTTTGAAGCGCATCTTACTTAATGAAAAACAAGGTGAGTCTCTTGTTGATATAGAAATTACTGAAGAAAATTCTGTAAAAATGCAAGAAACAGCTTTAGCCGAAGCTAAAATGGTATATTTTGATGAAGAAGTTTACAAACAAATTCAACCGCTTCCGGGATTTGGTGTGCGGCATTTGATTTTTTCTGCAACTTCGCTGCTTGAATATGATATTTGCCCTCGCAGCTTTTTCTATCACTACATAGCACAGTTGCCTGGCAGCGAAGATGTTTTTTGCGAAAGAGATACAGAGATTTGTAAAAATAGCTTGCCGGCGAATATTTTTGGCTTGGTTATTCATACTGCAATGGAAAATATTGAGCATTATGGTAGGGATGAGGCTCTTGATTATGCCATAAAAAGACATGTGCCGATACATATGCAGTTAAAGGCTAGGGAAGATGCAGGGAATATGCTTTCCGCATATCTTGGCAGCGAGATGTATCGGGAAGTAAGTTCCTTGGAGAAAAAAACTGAAGATGATTTTTACCTGCCGTTGTTTGAAGATGCTGGCAAAGAATTCTGGTTTACGGGCAGCATTGATTGTCTGTATACTTATCCGGAAGGTGACTTAGGTATTATTGATTACAAAACTGGCAAGCCGCCTTTGAAGGACGACGACGTAAAAGGCTACGCCGAGCAATTAGCGTTATACGTGTTGGCTGCTGAACGTTTGCATAAAAAGCCAGTCAGAACTGCAACTCTTCATTTCTTGCAAAACAATAGTAAATGGGAATTACCAATTAATAGAGAAGCCGCTTTTAATCAAATAATCAAAAAGTGTACAGACATCAGCAACAAAAAAGAAGAGCAGGACTTTGCAGTCCTGCCCGAAAGATGTGCATTTTGTAGTTATGCTTATTTATGCCCGCAAAAATAACTAGTTGAGTTCGATTGAACTACCAGGTTTAACAATCAGAACTTTCGCGGATGTTTTTTGTTCAACTTCTTGTTTGAATTTTGCTGGATCTTGAGCAATTACTGGCCAAGTGTTGTAATGTACGGGAATAACCTCTTTTGGATGCAACATTTCCACAGCTTTAACAGCATCTGCGGGACCCATGGTGTAGTTATCGCCAATAGGCAGCACGGCATAGTCAATATTCTCCAGCTCGCCTAAAAGCTTCATGTCACCGAAAAGACTTGTATCACCGGCAAAGTATATTGTTGTGCCGTAGAAATCTACAATAAAGCCACAGGCATGGCCACCAGCAATGCCTGCACCGTGGAAGGCAGGCGTAATTCTTACTTTGCCAAAAGGAAATACATAGGAACCGCCTATATGCATGCCATGTGCGGCACAACCTTTTTCTGCAACCATATTTGCAATTTCGGCTGTTGAAATTATCAGCGCTTTGTTTTTCTGTGCAATTTCAATGGCACTGCCTAAGTGGTCAGCATGAGCATGGGATACCAGGATATGAGAAACCTTGATATCTGAAGGTTTAATACCGCTGGGATTGCCATCAAGGAACGGATCAAAAATAATTGCGTCATTTTCGTTTTCGAGTATAAAACATGCGTGGTGGACATAATGGAACTTTTTCAATTAAAATCAACTCCCTCAAGCATCTTTTCTACTTATAATTATAAACGAAATAAGCTGTTAATGCTACTGAACTTACGGTCTTTAGCCTTTACAATCTAATGTAAATGAAGTAAAATTTGTCTAGTTTTATTGTCAGAACTAGCAGTTGAAAAGTATAATAGGGGTGAATAGATGAATATATATTTGATAAGCATCTTGGGGTATGCCGTTTTGCTGATAGGGATTGGTTGGTTTATTGGCAAACATGTCAAGGAAGCATCAGATTTTTTCGTTGGTAATCGAAAATTCAGCTGGCAGCTATTGTTTACTACTTTGATTGCTGCAAATATTGGGGCAGGCTCAACAGTTGGTGTTACCGGTCTTGCCTTTAAATATGGCGTTTCAAGTTGGTGGTGGATTGGCTGTTCAGCGATGGGGTCTATAATTCTTGCACTTTTTGTTGGACCAAAGGTATGGGAAATTGCTAAAAAGTATAATCTTTATACAATGGGTGATTATCTTGACCTCCGTTATGCGCATGCTTTTCGTGGTGTTATATCCAGTATGATGGTTATAGGAACCTTAGCCTTGTTTTCGGGACAACTTATAGGTATAGCATGGATTTTGGACGTTGTTGCAGGTATTGATAAGCCAATGGGAACAATGATTGGGGCTGCTGTAGTTACACTCTATTTTACAGCAGGGGGCGTACTCTCTGCTGCAGTTGTCAACATTGTTGAAGTGGTGGTTATTTTTGCAGGGTTTTGTTTAGCGGCACCACACGCTTTGGGCTCGGTTGGCGGTTGGGCTGGTTTGCAGACTATGGTTGGAGCAAATTTTGCTGATTCGGCAAAAACAGCAGCATATTTTTCTTGGGATGGTATCGGATACACGGCTATAATAGGTTATTTTCTCATGCTAGTGCCAGCCTTTTGTATATCGCCTGGGCTTATTGGAAAAATTTACACCGCAGAAAATAAAAGAGCGGTAAAGATAGGTACTGTGCTTAATGGTTTGGTACAGTTTGGCTTTGCGTTTTTGCCTATGATCTTAGGTATGTGCGCTTTTGCCGCTTTCCCTGATTTAAAAAATGCAGAACTTGCTCTTCCTACAGCAATGAAAGAGCTTATGCCTTTTGGAGTTGCGGCATTGGCTTTAGCTGCTATCTTTGCTGCTGAAGTTAGTACTGCAGATGCTGTTTTATATATGCTTTCATCTTCAATTTCGAACGATTTATATAAAACTTTCTTCAGACCAGATATTTACGATAAAGAACTTTTGAAAGTCAGCCGAGTTGCAACACTAGTTTGTGGGTTGCTGGGAGTTTTATTTGCATTATGGATGCCTAATATTATTACCGCTTTGCAAATTTTCTATTCCCTAATGACTGTTTCGATTGGGGCGCCTTTTCTCGTGGGATTATTTTGTGATAAAGCGTCAACCAAGGGGGCTTTCATTTCAGCAATAGCCGGTGTAAGTACAACTTTAATTTTGCAATTTGGCAATGCTGGAAAGGGCTTGTGGATTCTCAATGCATCTTCAACAGGAACAGTAGTTGCAGTAATTGTGATGTTTGCCAGTTTATACTTATTCCCCAATAAAAAGGTTTTGCAAAAGGCCTAACGAGGAGGATTTTTATGAAGAACTTTTGGAAAGCAATTGCAGTTGTGTTCGTTGCGATGTTTTTTTCTGGAATAGTTCAGGCCTCGGAACAAAAGACAACTTCTAAGGGTGAACAAGCGACTTCAATAGTTGTTAAAGAGCCAGTAAAGCAACAAGCAACTAGTCCAGGATTTGTGCAAAAGATGGAAAGCAGTCCTGCTGCTGAATCCGGCAAACAGGGAAATTTGCAGGATAAAACAATTAATACTCCGCAGGGAAAGATTGTCGAAATCAAAAATATAAAACCTGAACGTAAGCTGCCAGCAAACTACAAAACTGTCACTATCACCGGTGAGTCCAAGGCTACCGAAAGTCAGGCAGTTGCCTTTCTCAAGAAAAACACCAAAGATATGAAATTGAAATCAACTCCTGAGGAGATTGTACGTTATTATTATGAAGAAAGTACCAAAGAAGGTATAAGAGCTGATTTAGCCTTGTGCCAAGCACTCTTGGAGACAGGTTACTTCAAGTTTGGCGGTACTGTTAAACCAGATCAAAATAATTTTTGTGGCTTAGGCACTACTAGTAAAAGTGTTGCGGGTGCTGTTTTCAAAACCCCTGAAATTGGCGTAAGAGCACACATTCAGCATTTGCTAGCTTATTCCACTGAACGCGAGCCGAAAACCGGGATTGTTGACCCACGCTATGATTTAGTCCATAAGATGAGAAAATCAAGCGGTTATTTAACTACATGGCATTCTCTTAATGGTAATTGGGCTATGAGCAACGAGTACAGCGAAAAGATTTTTGATTTGCATAGTAAAATGCTTGCCATGCCAATTGAATAGTTTTTTATAACTTATTTTCACTTAATATTTTCAAAAAATCTAATATTTGATTTTAGTGCACAGCGGCAAAATATGGCTGTGCACTTTATCTTTTTATGTTAAAATGAACACAAGAGGTGAAAGTTTATGCATATTGTTTTAGTTGAGCCTGAAATACCAGGAAATACCGGTAATATTGCCAGGCTTTGCGCGGCTACAGGCTGCAAACTTCATCTGGTAAGACCATTGGGTTTTTCCGTTGATGATAAATATCTAAAAAGAGCTGGTTTGGACTATTGGAACCTGGTCGATATCAGTTATTATGATTCGGTTTATGAAGTTCTTGAGAAATTTAAAAACAACTCTAAATTTCTATTAACAACAAAAGCACATAAGAGATATACAGATGTAAAATACGATTCTGAGTCGGTATTGATTTTTGGTAAAGAAACAGCAGGTTTGCCAGAAAAGCTACGTATGGAATATCTTGATTCCTGCGTAAGAATACCTATGATTACGGAAGCACGCTCACTTAATTTATCTAATTCTGTTGCTATCGTGGCCTATGAGGCTTTAAGGCAACAAGATGATTTTGCAGGGCTTACTGTTTAGCCGAAGGGAGTAAGAAGATGATACTTATTAAGGAATTTGAATTTGATGCAGCACATTATTTACCAGAATATAATGGTAAATGTGAAAAGCTGCATGGACATACTTACAAATTAGTGGTCAAGATTGACGGCACTCCGGACAAGGAAGGCATGGTCATTGATTTTGTGCGACTTAAAGAAATCGTTAAGGAAACTGTTCTTAACTCGTTGGATCATTCCTGCATAAATGACATATTGCCGCAGCCCTCTGCGGAAAATATAGCCGTGTGGGTATGGAATCAGTTAAAACCAATTCTGCATTCCGATAATTATGATTTGCATGAAATTGAGGTCTGGGAAACGAAAACCAGCGGAATAGCATACAGGGGGTAAACAAATGTTAAAGGATGTTCAAGGGGAAATCGATTTAAGGCAAGTCCCATTGAAAAACGTTGGAATTAAAAATCTGCGTTGGCCTATTAGTATGAAAGATAAGGAAAAAGGCATACAGAGTACTGTTGCGACGATTAGCATGGCGGTTGACCTGCCGCACGATATGCGCGGTACACATATGAGCCGTTTTGTAGAATGCCTTCAATCTCTAGGGCCTGTCACACCTTTTGCTCTTGAACATATTCTTGATGCTTTGAAGGAAAAACTGCAAGCAGAGAAGGCAATGCTGGAGCTTGAATTCACCTATTTCATTCAAAAAGAAGCACCTATAACAAAGCAAAAAGCGCCTCTTGACCTTAATTGCCGGTTCAGAGCGGAAAAAGGCGAGGAGTTTGAGCTTTATATTTGTGCGGAAATACCAATTCATACACTTTGCCCTTGCTCCAGAGAAATCAGCGTCTATGGCGCTCATAATCAAAGAGCCATTGCCAGAATTGAAATAAATTCCAATGAAATGGTTTGGCTGGAAGAGCTGGTAACAATGGCTGAAGCTGGGGCCAGTTCACCAATATATTCTCTTTTGAAGCGACCAGATGAGAAGTATGTCACTGAGCACGCCTATGAAAACCCACGCTTTGTGGAAGATGCAGTGAGAGAAATAGCTCTTCAGCTGGAGGGTGACAGAAGGATTAAATGGTATCGAGCCACAGTTGAGAGTATCGAGAGCATCCATAATCACAACGCCTTTGCGTGTGTTGAAAAAGGCTGGAAGGTGAATCCAGAATGATTTTGCCGATTACAAGCTGCAATTTAAGATATGAGCTTAAAAATATTGGTGTCCATCAGGCAAGTATAGAGACTTTCATGAATAAGTCCGCTATTTTGCCTTTAAAGGTTCTTAAGGTGCGTACACCGGCTGCTAATATAATTAAACAAGAAATGCTTGCCTGCGGCGGCGATTGCGCGATCCATGCCGGTTGCGTAGTTTGCGCACAGGACCATAGCGATATTTTGCTTTTGGGTACCAAAAAGCATTATCGACTTTTGCTACAAAAAATGGCTATGATGCCTTATTTTGGATTGCCGAAAATAAGGGAAGAGTTGCAGTTATTTTTAGAAAAGGCTCCGCTTAAAACCATCTTGGCAGATAACCGTGTTTTGGAATATGACCATGTTGTTGTAATGGGAATTTTAAATATAACGCCGGATTCTTTCTATGCTGATTCCAGAGTGTGCAGCATTGATGAAGTTATTAAGCGTGCCGGACAAATGCTGAGCGACGGCGCGGAGATACTTGATATCGGCGGCGAGTCGACAAGACCTGGTTCTGACAGCATTAATCCTCGGGAAGAAATTGCAAGAATAGTGCCGGTTGTTGAAGCTTTGCGCAAAGAATATCCGCAAAGCATACTTTCTATTGACACCTATCATGCAGAAACAGCCAAGGCAACTCTTGCATCTGGGGCAGATATTATAAACGATATAAGTGCCATGGAGTATGATGAAAAAATGATTGAGGTAGTAGTCAAAAACAATGCACCGGTTATTTTAATGCATACGCGTGGAACACCTAAAAATATGCAGCAAAACACTGAGTATGGCAACGTCGTTGAAGAAGTAAGCAAGTATTTGAAGGAACGTGCTGAAATGCTCAGAGGGCATAATTTCCCCAAAGAGAAAATAATTTTGGATCCAGGAATTGGCTTTGCCAAGAATGCAGACCAAAATTTAAAATTGATGCAGGGATTAAGTGAAATGACAGGGTCTGAATATCCTGTATTGCTGGCTGCTTCCCGCAAATCTACAATTGGCAAAGTGCTTGGCGACATCCCACCGGAAGCACGCCTGGCTGGAACTATAGCCACCAGTTGCCAAGCTGTCTATGCCGGTGCCAATATGGTAAGGGTTCATGATGTAAAAGAAAATATACAGGCTATACGTATGTTGGAGGCTATTATAAAATGCCAATAGCCTATATCGCACTGGGAAGCAACTTGGGCGAAAAAAAACAAAATATCCTTACAGCTTTTAATTATATGGAGCAAGCCGGTTTAAAAATATTGGCGGTTTCGTCACTTTTGGAAACTGAGCCTTATGGAGTGACTGACCAACCTTTTTTTATAAATGCGGCAGTTAAGATTGAAACAGAGCTTGCAGCACATGATTTATTAAGATTGTTGCTTGCTATTGAACTGAAGATGGGGAGAGTACGAAAAAGACATTGGGGCGAACGCAACATTGATCTTGACCTATTGTTGTATGACAATTTAATCATTAATGACAAGGACCTTATTTTACCTCATCCAGATATGCAGAACAGACTTTTTGTTTTGTCACCACTGGCTGAAATTGCTGGTGATGTTATACACCCCGTTTTTAAAATCACTATTAGTGATATGTTAGATAATTTAGCGAGTGGAGATGAAAACAAATGAATTGTTATGTCAATCTCAACAACCTCTTAATTTTTCGCAACTTACTAAGTGATCCTGTCATCATTGCACTTAGAAAACCCAAAGAGGTTTCCAATCCAGATTTATATGGTGTACTCATCGAAAAGGCAGAAGACTATGGTTTGATGGGAATTATTCCTGTTGAATATATAATGCACTCAATCAGTCATCAAAAAAACGTTTTTTGCTGCATTGCTGAAAAGAATAATGGCGCTATTGGCGAAGGTTTAATGAAAGCAGTGGCAGGCGACATAATAATTTTGCGAGAATTTCTTGAAGAAGTTTTTCAACGTTTTAAAAACCATGAACTGCTTGGTAACTATATTCCGTCAAACATAAGACCACTTGCAGGACGTAAAATATTAGAAAAATGTTTTTTCAACTATGGTGAAGACGATGATGCCAAAATTGCCACAAAAGCCCTGTGCCAATATTATGAGAAATTTGGTTATGGCATTATGGCTGATTTTGTGGCGTTTAATTGGGATGGAGAGAGAGAAAGACTTACGGGCATAAACAATTATTCCGATATGACTTTTGATAAAGTCTATGGATATGAAAGACAAAAACAGGAACTAATTAAAAACACTGAGGCATTTTTAAACAACAAACCTGCTAATAATATCCTGCTTTTTGGTGATCGCGGCACAGGCAAATCGTCTTCAATCAAGGCGATAGGCAATCATTTTTATGAGGATGGATTGCGCATGGTCCAGGTGAGCCGAGACCATTTTGTGCAGTTGCCGAAAGTCATGCAGGAGCTCAGCAAATGGGGAAAGAAATTTGTAATTGTTCTGGATGATTTATCCTTTGAAGAATTTGAAGTGGAATACAAAGTTTTAAAATCCATTCTTGATGGGGGCCTTGAAGTAAAACCAGATAATGTGCTGTTTTATGCTTCTTCCAATCGTAGAAATATAATTAAAGAGGTATGGCAGGATCAGAATATGAATGAACTGCATAGCCGTGATAGCATCAACGAAAAAGTATCATTATCTGATCGTTTTGGCATAAAGCTATTTTATGATTCAATGGATCAGGCAGAGTACTTTGCTTTATTAGAAAAGATGGCAGAAGATGAAAAACTTAGGATTTCGTCTAAGAACCTGAGAGCAGAAGCTGTGAAGTGGGAAATGAGCCATACAGGCAGAAATGGCAGAGTGGCCCGTCAGTTGCTTGACTACCTTCACGGTAAAGCTTGATTTAATTTTTTCTTTATTGGGAGCGTTATAATGCTGGAGCAGAATAAATTATTAAAACGATTTATAAGTTATACCGAGTTTGAAACCACATCAATGGATGAAGCAAAAACTTTTCCCAGCAGTGAAAAACAGCTGGTATTTGCGAGGTTTCTGGCGGAAGAATTAACAAATATTGGTTTGTGTGATGTTTCACTTGATGAAAATGGTTACGTATTAGCTACATTGTCTGCCAATGATGATGGAAGCTCGCCTGTTATTGGTCTGATAGCACACATGGACACTTCAGGTGAAGCAAGCGGAGCAAATGTTAAACCACAGTTGCATAAATCTTATCAAGGCGATAGCCTTGTTCTTGATTGTGAAAAAGATGTATTGTTATCACCTAAAATGTTCCCAGAACTTTTGCACTACATCGGGCAAGACATAATTACTAGTGATGGTAAGACTTTGTTAGGTGCCGATGATAAGGCAGGTATATGTGAAATAGTTTCTGCATGTGAATATCTTATAGCACATCCGGAATTGCAACATGGTGAAGTTAAAATTGCTTTTACACCTGATGAAGAAGTTGGGCATGGTGCGGATTTTTTCCCTCTAAATAGATTTGGTGCTGATTTTGCGTATACCGTTGACGGTGGCCAGCTTGGTGAACTTAATTACGAAACTTTTAACGCGTGTGATGCGAAAATATTTATTAAAGGCCGCAGCGTACATCCCGGTTCAGCTAAAGGCAAAATGATTAATGCCATAACTTTGGCTGCAGATTGGCAGAATGCTTTGCCGGCTGGAGAACGTCCAGAATATACCGAGGGCTATGAAGGTTTTTTTCATATAAACAAAATTAATGGCAGCACTGATGAAGTTATCATGCATATGATTATTCGCGATCACGATGCTGAATTGCTAGAAGAAAAGAAAAAGATTGTTCTTGAGCTTGCTTCCTTTATGAACAAAAAGTATGGTCACGATACGATTAAATGCGAATTAAAAGATGTATATGTCAATATGAAAAGTTATATTGAAAAATCATATCACATCGTCGATATGGCTGTGAAAGCAATGGAAAAGAGCAGCGTAACTCCCAAAATTATTCCCGTACGCGGCGGAACAGATGGGGCCAGATTATCAGCCATGGGTCTGTTGTGCCCTAATCTTTTTACAGGCGGACATAATTTCCATGGTGTGTATGAATATATTCCACTGCAATCGATGCTTAAGGCTACTGAGGTTATAATTAACCTTGTCAGTGATAATAAATAAGGGTTGCCCATTTTATGGGCAACCCTTATTTATTATCTTTTAGCAATTATGCCATAATCAAACGGTAATATTTCTTTTTACCTTTGCGGATAAGGATGCTTTTGTCAGCATTAAACATATCGGCAGTCAGTTCAGCTTCAACATCAGTAATTTTTGTATCGTCGAGGTAAAGCCCACCTTGAACAACCAAGCGGCGTCCTTCACTTTTACTTGCAAAAACACCGTTGGAAGCAAGTATATCAATTATTTTGGTGCCAATTGCGTTTGATTCTACATTTATTGTTGGCACGTCCTCCATATTGGAACCATCACCAAAGAGAGCTTCAGCGGCAGTCTTAGCTTTCATAGCTTCTTCCTCGCCGTGAATGAGTTTGGTTACTTCATAAGCCAGTACGACTTTTGCCTTGTTGATTTCAGAACCTTCCAAAGAACCAAGACGCCGTACTTCTTCCATCGGTAGGAAGGTGAGAAGTGACAAGCAGTTTTCTACATCTGCGTCGTTGACGTTACGCCAGTATTGATAAAAGTCGTAAGGAGTGGTTTTTTCTGGATCAAGCCAAAGCGCACCGCCAACAGTTTTGCCCATTTTGACGCCTTCGCTGGTGGTAAGAAGCTTGCATGTCATGCAATAGGCTGGTTTATGTTCTTTGCGGCGAATAAGTTCTACGCCAGCAAGCATATTCGACCACTGATCGTCGCCGCCTAACTGCATTATACAGCCGTAATCACGATTCAGTGTTAAGAAGTCATAGGCTTGCATGATCATATAGTTAAACTCAAAAAAAGATAAGCCTTTTTCCAGGCGTTTTTTGAAACATTCTGCAGTCAACATGCGGTTTACTGAAAAGTGTACGCCTACTTCCCGCAGCAAATCAATATAGTTAAGCTTCAAGAGCCAATCAGCATTGTTTACCATAATAGCTTTTCCCTCTGAAAAATCTATGAAACGCGACATTTGTTTTTTAAAGCAGGCGATATTGTGATTAATAAATTCAGGCGTAAGCATTTTGCGCATGTCATCTTTGCCGCTGGGATCGCCAACCATGCCTGTGCCGCCACCGAGAAGACAGATTGGACGATGGCCTGCATGCTGCATATGAGCCATTAGCATGAGAGCTATAAAGTGACCAACGTGAAGGCTGTCCGCCGTGGGGTCAAAACCAATATAAAAAGTAATTTTTTCTTTTTCCAGTAATTCCTTGATTTCCTCTTCATGTGATAACTGCTTTAAAAATCCGCGTTCTTGCAATAAATCATAAACTGACATGAAAAAACCTCCTAAAATACTTTAATAAAATCGTTTACTAAAAAGGCAATAAAAAATCCCTTTCCACGCAAATGGAAAGGGACGAGTAAACCCGCGGTACCACCCTGATTGTTCCAAAAAAGGAACCACTTAAAACTTATAACGGAGTTACCCGGTCTGGCCTACTGCTATTTCGACTGACGGCTCGCAAGTGTATTCAGTAACTTCTGTACAACGCGTTTCACCGGTCCGCGTCTCTCTGGAGTAACATTCAGTACCTACTTTTCTTGGTCATAGCTTTGTATTTAACTGTATACGAATATATCAATTTTGCTGTTTAATGTCAAGTATGTTCTTCTGTCAAATGCGATGTACAATGTGGGCAACGAGTTGCTTTCTCATCAATAGTGCCATAGCAGAACGGACATTTTCTTTCTGGCGGAGCAGGTGGGGGGGCTGGCATTAAACGATTCATCTGTTGAATTAAAACAAAAATACAAAATGCTACTATCAAAAAATCTACAACAGCGTTGATAAATAAACCATAAGCAATCACGGGTACCTTGGCGGCTTCTGCCTCGGCAATAGATGCAACAGGCTTGCTTGAAAGATTGATAAATAGTTCTTTGAAATCCATACCGCCAAGCAAAAGCCCCACAGGCGGCATGATAATATTAGTTACCAGTGAAGATACAATTTTCCCAAAAGCACCGCCGATAATTACGCCGACTGCAAGATCTACTACATTGCCCCGCATTGCGAAATTTTTAAAATCTTTTAGAAAAGACATAATTACACTCCTTCCGTTTAAATGCTTAATAGTTTATTTCGTTAAAACAATTGTTAATCCTGCTTAACTTGACGCCACTTAAAGCTTACCTTATAATTATTTTGACAATAATTAACAATATCTTAGATAAATGCAGGAGGAAATATAATGAGAGATGACTTAGTTGTTCCAGGAGAAAATGAAGAAAAGTTTGTTGTGGCTGCTGATACAAGGGTTGTGACCATACCGTTCACACCTTTGGAGGAAAGGATGGCCAAAGAAAAACCTTATTTGATGGAAGGGCTGGCTAAGCTTCGTGAGTTGCTTGGACCTGATAAATTCAAAAAGTACATAAGCTCAGTACATAATATCAATAAAAGTGGCAAGGCAATCATGTTGATCGCTGATAATGAGCTGCATCGTACCAATATTGAACGCGATTGTGTCGTAGCCATTATGGAAGCTTTTGAAGTGGATAATGTACGCGTTGTCGCTATGGGTTAATGAGACAAAAAGTGTCTGAATCATATTTAGTGATTCAGACACTTTTTTTGTAATTCTTGATGAACATAAAACGGGTGGCACTAAAATGTCGCCAAATGGCAATTTTTAGATATGAAAAAAGACTCCCGAAAAAATCGAGAGTCTTTATTTTTCATGGTCGGGGCGACAGGATTCGAACCTGCGGCCTCTTAGTCCCGAACCAAGCGCGCTACCAAACTGCGCTACGCCCCGTTACAACGTTTACATTATATAAGATTGTATTTTGTTTGTCAAATAAGTTTTCTATTTGTACTTCACATTTAATCAGCCTTGGAGCGTGTTCCGAAAGTTGCTTTAGTTGTTAATCCTACCTCGAAAATTCTTTTCCAAGGTAAGCTGATATCGATGTCAATAGAAGATAAGTAATAGTCATTTTTTTCATCGCTATAGAAAGGATAGCGGCAAAGATTGTCATAAAATAGTGTGTTTTTATAAACTTGTATTTCATTTTTGATGAACTTGCTGACTTTAAGAGTATCGTAGTCAAGAGCATAGGGATCCATTTCTCTTATTTTAAGTAACTTGGACAGCTTATAATGAATGACCTTTTGATACACCCAATCGTCGAAAAAGCGGTCTAGATTGAACTGCAGGTTCAAGGCATATAAGGAGAGAATGTCTTGTTCAGAAAGACGTTGCTTCTGGCCGGTAAAAATACTGGCTTGTGCTACAGCAGTACCGACGGAATTGCTTACAGTATTCCAACCGGCAAAGGCTGCTAAACGAACTAACGGCGTATTATTATTAATAAGATGTGGAAAGATGGTTTCTTTAACATCGTAATTTGCAGAAAGATCTACCAAAGCAACGGGGGTTTGTCCCATTATTAGATCTTTGAGGTGATTAGCTTTTTCATCTAGATTTGCAGTCAGATCATTACCACAATGAACATAAAGTATGAAATCGGCTTGCAGTGGGTCACTAACAGATTTACCACCAATAATTGATATTTTTTCATTAACTGTTTCGCCAACACTGCAAGACATAAAGGGCATTGTGATATCAGCAACATGCGGCGAAGAGTATTCTACAAAAATTTTTGGTGAATATTGCCATTTACGGTTGCGATCAGCTGCAAGTAATAAGCATCCTATTTCATCAGCCCCGCGCGTTGTGTGGTATTTTTTAAGCAGATCATTGTGTTCAAGATAGAAAAGTGCCCGATTTCGGTTGAGGTTTGGTAATCCGAATGGTTGCCCGTCATCCTGTCCTATAATCAGCATATCTATATTATTTTTAACTGAGGTATCAAGAAGCCTGTGGTTGAAATTACTGTTGTTATGATAAAGAGCTGTATACTTATCAATAATTTCTGGCGGTATTTCGTCTACAAAGCGCTGTAGTTCCTTAAAGCTCAAAGGGTCACCAAAAGTATCCTGAATATCCTGCAGCGCAGCCCAGCGCATTAGATGCCATTGCCACCAGGAGTCAGGAATAAGCTGGTCAGCAATTAAGAGACGTGGAATAATTGAATAAACATAAAGACTTTTATCAGAATTATTTTTATGAAGGTCTTCCAAATAGTAAAGAAAGCCATTTTCATCCTCAAATGTTCCAACTGGAATTCGAGAACCTACTAACCCGCCGTGTATTAAGAGGTCTGAGGAAATAATTGCGGAGTCAGCATTTTTTATATTATCATTCAGCCAATTCATCAGTACGTTTCTTTGTGCAGGTTCCGTATAGTTGCCAAGTAGGTCGTTTGGCGGTAGAATTACTTTGACAGATGCCAAAAGGCCTAAATCTGAAACAAACTTAGTGCAAGGCGGTCTTCCGTCTAATGGCAACAAAATAGTTTTTTGTTCGTTAGAAACAGAAGGCAAATCAACTTTATTAAGTTTTGGCGGTTTGTTTGCGTAAATGATTGAAATTGCCAGCAAAGAAAATGCGATAAGATAAAGGCATAATTTCTTAATCACGTTGATCTTGATCTCCTTGAAATATTATGATTTTAGACGCTTAACCATTTTATTATATTACAATCGTGAGGATTATTGAATGAGGATTATAACAGGAAAAGCACGGGGATTAAAACTTACTACTCCAAAAAATATGGATGTCAGGCCAACTAGTGATCGGGTTAAGGAATCACTTTTTAGTATTATAGGTACAAAAATAATTGACACGCATGTTTTGGATTTGTTCGCCGGGACAGGGAATCTTGGCTTGGAAGCTTGGAGCCGGAGCGCGGAAAAAGTTTTTTTTGTTGATGAAAGTCAGGCCAGCTTGCAGCTTGTTCGCAGCAATATTACCAAAGCGAAGGCGGAAGAGAAAACTATAGTTATTAAAGGCAATGCGGTGAAGGTGATTGCCGATTTGGCCGCAAAGGGAGAAAAATTTGATTTCATTTTTTGTGATCCACCCTATAATAAAGGACTGCCAGCTAAAATTATCGAACAGGTGGCAAAATATGACGTAATTACCTCCGGAGGGTATCTGATAGTGGAGCATTCACAGCATGAAAGTTTACCAGAATTACCTGTGAAGCTTGAAATTATTCGCAGTGAGAAGTACGGAGAAACACTAATTTCCTTTTTGCGTTGTAAGTAGACAACTATTTTTGTTATAATTGTGGCATATTCAGACTTAATAAGTTAAAATGTAAGTTAGTAAATAATTGCCATAAGGACTTGATGCTGGCTAAAAAATAGGAGGTGCAAAGTGCGTAGAGCAATTTGCCCGGGGAGCTTCGATCCGGTAACGAATGGACACATCGATATATTCGAACGTGCCAGTCTTATGTTTGATGAGATTATCATAAGTGTTTTCAATAATCCTGGCAAGGCAAAAGGTATGTTCACTATGGAGGAAAGGGTGGCTATGCTGAAAGAAGCTACCAAGCATATCACTAATGCAAAAGTTACTTGTTTTTCCGGACTATTGAATGAGTATTGCAAACAACAAGACACAAAATTTATTGTCAGGGGGTTAAGAGCTTTCTCTGATTTTGAATATGAATTTCAAAGAGCTTTGCTGATAAAAAAAATCGATCATGAGCTTGAAACTGTTTTTATCATGACAAATGCACAGTACTCTTTCCTAAGTTCTTCTGGTGTAAGGGAATTGGCAGTTTTCGGTGGGAATATCTCTGGTTTGGTGCCTGAAAGCATTGAAACCCAAATAAAAAGTTATATAAAAAAGAAATCTTATTTATAAGAATTGAGAGTGAGATGATGAGCATGGAATTGGACAAAATCTTAGATGAAATGGAAAGTCTTATTTTAGAAGCTTCACATCTTCCGTTTTCGGAGAAGATTATTATTGAAGAAGGCGATTTGTCATTAGTTATGGACAGATTGCGCGAAGCAGTTCCTTTGGAAGTCAAAAAAGCACATGACTTACTTGATGAGCAGATGAATATTATTAAGAACTCGCGCGCAGAGGCTGACCGCATTGTTGAACAAGCTAAGACAGAAGCCGAAAGAATTGTCGAACTGGCGAAAGCAGAAGCTGAAAGACTGGTACGCAATGAAGAAGTCGTAAAAATGGCTGAAGAAAAAGCTCAGAATATCCTCAATGATACAAAACAATACGATAATGACATGCGTGCAGCAGCTGATGCTTATGCAGAAAAAATGCACAGAGAATCTCTGAGTTATGCAACGGATGTTTTTGATTATCTTGAGGATAGTTTGAAGAAAACAATGGAAATTGTTCAAGAAAACAGAGCTCCCTTAAGAGCTAATCAACAGAGGAGCACTGAGCAGGAGGAAGAATGAGTAGAAGACCTAAACTAGGTTTGGTTTTAGGCTCTGGCGGTTTGCGTGGTCTGGCTCATGTAGGCGTACTCAGTGTTTTGGAAGAAAATGGTATTGAGGTTGATCTTGTGGCTGGCTGCAGTATTGGCAGCTTAATTGGCGCACTTATCTGTTCAGGTTATGATTCAAATACCATCATGAAGCTGGCAAAGGGCCTGGGACGTGGTTCATGGCTTGAGTTTGTCGTTCATAAAAAAGGTTTTATCGGTACGGAAAATATTTATAAAATAGTTACTATGCTCACTAAAGGCAGGAAAATTGAAGAATTGGGCAAACCTTTTGCCGCTGTTGCAACGGATCTTGCAACAGGTCGTGAACATGTTTTCCGTGATGGTAATTCCGCTGCTGCTGTATGCGCCAGCGTTTCTGTTCCTGGCATTTTTGTTCCTTACGAGTGGGAGGGGAAGCAGTTAGTAGATGGCGCAATAGTTAACCCAACTCCTGTAAGTGTTGCGAGAGAGATGGGTGCTGATGTTGTTTTAGCTGTCGATTTGGCAGCAGTCAGTTCTATCGGCGAAGTAAAAACTGTCTTTGATGTTATATTAAGATCACTTGATATAATGGAAAAAGGTTTATTTAGTTATCAGAGACTTATTAAGGATTGCGATATTTTGATTCAGCCAGAACTTAGTTCTTGTGCTGTAACCGATTTTAAGAAGATAGAAGAGTGTTACCAGGTAGGAAGGGATGCAGCTTGGGAAATTTTGCCAAACCTTCTCGATGTTTTAGATAACTATTCTGGTAAATAAAAAGGTGAAGTTTTAAAGTCTGCTGGATAAGACATAGAATTTTCTTGCAAAAGGCTGAATAAAGTAGTAGCTGAGAGATCTATTTTTAAGGAAGATATATAACTTTTATCGTTTTGGCTCTCACAAGAAAATGCGTTTTTGCCTAATTTGATAATAATCGGTAAAGTAGCGGTACTTCTCATTTTTTTCAAAAGTTGACGCCCGCGATCATTAAATGCCAGTACTCTCAAATAGGATGGATTATCGCTCATTGCATCTTTAAATTTTATTTCTTGTGATGAAAGCAGTATTTGTAGAAGCAAACGATTTATTCTTGTTTCGGGATAGCGTTTGCTTTTTATCATTGCAACGGCTTCAGACCAGCTGGAAGTATCGGCGGCTTTGGCTATTTTGTTTTCCAGGCCTTCTGAACATTCGCAGCATTTTGCAATATATGTCGGTGATATTTGTTTTAATAAAAATGATAATAATAAATCAAGATATTCCTGTTTATGACCGAGACGTTTCTCAGCATTTAATTGCCAAAGGCTTGAAAAGGTTGAGGGGGAAACTGCATTGGCGATACCTGTAGTAAGCCCGTTTTTAAGGTATTCATGACGTATAGCTGTTGCGCTGGCAATATTACTTATGATTTCCTTGTCATTGTACATAGCCGAAATTCTACTGATTGGTACTGGTATTAATTTTGTTTTTGAAAGATTAATTTGTTTAAGGTATTCAATGGCCAGTATGTTGTTAGGCTGTTCGACAACTTTTACAAGTTCTGGATTGGCTTTGGACAAGGCAATTCCCACGGCAGCTGCATATGATAGCCCTTTTGATAGCCCAATGCGGGTATCGGATATATTACTGCCAGAAATTTGCACAGCTTGCTCAAGCAAGCTGATGTCTGACGTTTCACAACCGAAGGATAAATGAGTTACACAACCGGTACTTTCAAGAATTTTCACTGCACCACGGGCAAAGTGCTCAGCACTACGACAAGCAAAAATGGTTGGCAATTCCAGCACCAGGTCAACACCATTTTTTGTTGCTATTGCTGCTCTTGACCATTTGTCAGTTAAAGCAGGGATACCCCGCTGAACAAAATTGCCACTCATAACTGCGATTACCGGTTTATCACCAACAACCTTTTTGGCTTCAGCTAGATGATAGGCATGACCGTTATGAAACGGGTTATATTCTGCAACTATTCCTATGCAATGTTTGTTAGTCATATTTTTGTCCTTTGAAAAAATTAATTAATCTGATTATTTCTTGTAGATTATTTATTTAAAATAGTGTATACTATTTTATCACAGTATCTCATTATTTTGTACTATGATTAGGAACAAAAATATCATAATAATTCCGAACGCCGGACAAAGAAGGTGCGACAGTGAAAATTTTTGTAGTTAATTGTGGTAGTTCCTCAATAAAATATCAGCTGATTAATATGGAAAATGAAACAGTTCTGGCAAAAGGTATGGTTGAACGTATCGGTATGGAGGGCTCACTTCTTAAGCACACTCCTACCGGCAAGTACACTGTTGATTTGCCGGAAGATATTCCTGACCATGCTGTTGGCATTAAGATGATCATCAGTGCTTTGGTAAATCCTGAGTACGGAGTCATTACTGACATGGCTGATATTGACGCAGTTGGTCACCGTGTTGTTCACGGTGGAGAGAGATTCGCTGATTCTGTTCTCATTACGCAGGATGTTCTTAAAGGTATTGAAGCTTGCGCGGAAATAGCACCTTTGCATAATCCGCCAAATTTACACGGAATCAATGCTTGTATGGAAATAATGCCGACAACCCCTCAGGTAGCTGTTTTTGATACAGCTTTCCACCAAACTTTGCCAAAGGTTGCCTACCTCTATGGATTACCTTATGAATTGTATGTTAAATATGGCCTCCGCCGTTATGGATTTCATGGTACGTCGCATAAATATGTGGCACAGGTCGCTGCATCCATGATGCAGGAGCACATGACAGATTTGCGGATAATTACCTGCCATCTAGGTAACGGTGCTAGTATAACTGCTATAAAATATGGTAAATCAGTAGATACCAGCATGGGCTATACTCCTCTCGAAGGTTTGATTATGGGCACACGCTCAGGCGAAATTGATCCTGCCATAATACCTTTTCTCATGGAAAAGGAGAATATGACTGCTCCTCAAATAGATGATTATCTAAACAGGCGCAGCGGCATTCTTGGTATTTCCGGTTTATCGAGCGATTTCCGTGATCTGGAAAGTGCTGCTAATCGTGGCGATGAACGTTCACAGCTGGCAATTGATTTGTTTGCTTATAAAGTAAAAAAATATATCGGGGGTTATGTTGCGGCTATGGGTGGTGTTGATGCTATTGTTTTCACAGCAGGCGTTGGCGAAAATTCACCATTTATGCGCGACAAGATATGTAATGGTTTGGAATATCTTGGAACCCGTATTGATCAGGAACGTAACAAGGTCCGCGGTAAAGCGCAGGAAATCAGCGTTAAGAGAGCAAATGTAAAGATATTTGTAATACCTACAAATGAAGAACTGGTTATTGCCAGGGATACATTTAATATATGTAAAAGGATCATCAAATTATAAGGTGTATTATGGTTTTTCTTGACAAAGAAATACCTTGCCTATATAATTGTAACGATTGGTGGATTATGATTAAGTTAAACGTAGCCGAAATCAAAAAAAGACTGGTTGGGAAAACAGATTTTCATTTTCAAGTTGACGCAAAGGAGTTAAACCTATCAGAAGAAGAGCTTGCAGTACGTGGCCCAATCTTTGTTGATGGTGAGATTTCTAACGCTGGTGACGTCTTGCTTTTAAAAGCTGCTTTACGCACCAAGGTTGAACACGAATGTGCTCGTTGTTTGAAAACATTTGTAGTTGAAGCTGAAACGGAAATTCTGGAGAAATTCTTCCCTGTAGATGCCAAAAATATTGCTGATGATGCATTCTCCTATGAATTCGATGTGGTTGATATCACTGAAGCTGTTCGCGAGGGATTGCTTGTTGCCAAGCCTTTGCAGGTTTTGTGCAAAGAAGATTGCCAGGGTTTGTGTCCTGTTTGTGGAGTCGACAGAAATGTTGAATCTTGTGATTGTGATACTGACACGGTCGATCCGAGATTAGTGGCATTGAAACAGTTATTAAAAAAATAGTTATTGTAATTAGTTTGAGGAGGTGTATCAATAATGGCAGTACCAAAGCGTAAAATGTCAAAAGCTCGTCGTGATTCTCGTCGTGCTAACTGGAAACTGACAGTTCCTGGCTTAATTGAGTGCCCGCAATGTCATGAAAAGAAAATGCCGCATCGTGTTTGCCCGGAATGTGGTTATTATAACGGTAAACAAATCGTTGCGATGGAAGAGAAATAATAAAACCGAGGTGCGTGCACCTCGGTTTTATTATTTTATTCTGTAAATATGAAGACGTTTTACTCATTTTTTACAATTTTGTCACACTGCCATATTGATTTTTGCATTGTTTTTTTATATAATGTGAACAGATATTAAGACTTGGTGCTAAAATCAGGTGATGTTATGAATATTTCAAAAAAACAAATAAGACAGCAGCGTTTGTCGAAAGAATTGGAAAAGAATCCATTTCTGACTGATGAGCAACTTGCACAGACCCTGAAAGTAAGCATCCAGACTATAAGATTGGATCGTCTTGGTAAGGGTATCCCTGAATTAAGGGAACGGACAAGGCAAATGGCTGAAAATGCACAGAATAAGCTGCAGGCAATATCAAGCAAGGACATAGTTGGCGACCTTCTTGATCTTGAATTAGGTAAAAGCGGGATTTCAATGATGAACGTTACACCTGATATGGTCATGGCTAAAACAGGTATTGCTCGTGGTCATTTTATGTTTGCTCAGGCTAATACTTTGGCTTTAGCTGTTGTAGATGCTCCCGGGGCCCTGACTGGTGTTGGCAACGTTAAATACAAGATACCTATCTATGCGGGTGCAAATCTGATTGCTAAGGCGGAAGTAATACGTAAGGAAGACAAAAAATACTTCATTTGGGTAAAAATTCGTAATAATAGCCAGGAAGTATTCAGAGCAAAGTTCATTGTTGTTTCTCTGCCGAATGAAAGGATTGTTTAGCATGAAGATAGCTGTTGATGTCATGGGAACGGACTATGGTCCGGAAGAAATTATTTTGGGCGCAATTCAAGCAGTAAAGCAATATAGTTGTGACGTTTACCTTGTAGGTGACAGAACACAAATTGAAACTGTATTGAAAAAGTACAAAGAAGATAATAACGAAAGAATTAAGATAGAACATGCCAGTGAAGTAATTGAGATGAGCGACCATCCAGGTCTCAGTGTTAAGGCGAAACCAGATGCTTCAATAGTTGTGGCGACAAGACTTTTGCACACGCACGTTTGTGATGCTCTTGTTTCCGCCGGCAGTACAGGTGCGGCTGTAGCAGCAGCACTTTTCGGACTGGGACGGATTAAAGGTATAGAGAGACCGGCAATAGCAACGCCTATTCCTAGCATTACCGGCACGACTGTTGTTTTGGACTCCGGCGCAAAGGTTGACGCAAAACCGCAGCATCTTGTTCAGAATGCAATAATGGGGTCTATATATGCAGAGTCGATTCTTAAGATAAAGAATCCGAGGGTTGGTTTGTTAAATATTGGAGAAGAGGATACTAAAGGCAACGAGCAGGCTCTTGCTACGTATCCTTTACTTAAAAATGAAGAACACATTAACTTTATCGGTAATGTCGAAGGCCGTGACATAAACAAGGGAACGGTTGATGTTGTAGTATGTGATGGTTTTGTAGGAAACGTTGTATTGAAAGTTGCAGAGGGTTTGGCAACTGCAATAATGACCATAATGAAACGCACCATTATGGAAAGTGGTATTATGGCAAAATTTGGTGCTATGCTGATTAAACCGGCACTGCGTAAAATGAAAAAGACCATTGACCCGGCAGAATACGGTGGCGCATTGCTCTTGGGTGTAAAAGCTCCGTTTATCATTTGCCACGGCAGCTCGAAAGCCAAAGCAATAAAAAATGCTGTTGGTGTAGCAATTGATTTTGCTGAGAAGGATGTTGTACGGCATATTGGAGAAAGCATCATAAATAAACGAAAAGGGAATGAATAATAATGGAAAAGATATTTGCTGGTATTTTAGGCATGGGTCATTATCTTCCAGATAAGGTTCTGACAAATTATGATTTAGAAAAAATGGTTGATACTAATAATGACTGGATTGTAGAAAGAACAGGCATCAAATCACGCCACATAGCAGCACCAGAGCAAGCAACGTCTGATTTGGCATTTATTGCTGCAGAGAGGGCTTTGAAGGATGCTGGAATTAATGGTGAAGACATTGATTGCGTAATTGTTGCTACCGAATCTCCTGATACTAAGTTCCCTTCTACGGCTTGTTTGCTGCAGGATAAAATTGGCGCGAAAAATGCGGCAGCTTTTGATTTGTCAGCAGGTTGCTCCGGTTTTGTTTATGCGCTGGCTGTAGCAAATTCGATGATAGTAAGTGGTTTGTACAAGCATATTTTGGTTGTTGGTGCTGAAACTCTTTCACGCATCATGAATTGGCAAGATCGCAATACTTGTGTATTGTTTGGCGATGGCGCCGGTGCAGCAGTTGTTGGTCAAGTCGAAGATGGTTATGGCGTTTTGAGCATTGACATGGGTGCTGATGGCTCTGGCGGACCATTTTTATCGCAGCCAGCAGGAGGATCCCGTAAACCGGCTTCTCATGAAACAGTTGACGCTGGTGAGCATTTTATTCATATGGATGGCAGCGAAGTTTTCAAGTTTGCTGTTAAAATAATGGGACGTACTGCAGAAAAAGCCATGAAAAAAGCTGGATTAACTACAGAAGATGTTGACCTTCTGATACCGCATCAGGCCAACATTCGTATAATCAATTCAGCTGCCAAACGTTTGGGCATGTCAATGGACAAAGTTTTTGTTAATGTTGACAAGTATGGCAATACGTCAGCTGCTTCAATTCCTATTGCAATGTGCGAAGCCAGGGAACAAGGCCTTCTTGAAAAAGGCAAAACTGTTATACTTGCAGGTTTTGGCGCTGGTTTAACTTGGGCTTCCATTGCTTTAAAGTGGAGTAAATAGAGGAAAAAAGGGAGGATTTAACAATGGGTAAAACAGCCTTTATATTTCCGGGACAAGGTTCTCAGACAGTTGGAATGATGAAAGAGTTTTACGACAACTATTCTGTTGTTCGTGATATATTTAAATCTGCAGATGAAGCATTAGGTTTTTCAATAACCGATATGTGCTTTAATGGACCTGAAGATCAATTGCGGTTGACATTTAACACACAACCTGCAATACTAACAGCTAGTGTTGCGGCAGCTGAAGTACTTAAGGAACATGGCATAGTTCCTGATATTGCCGCGGGCCATAGTTTGGGTGAATATTCTGCTTTGGTTATTGCCGGAGCTTTGAGCTTCTCAGATGCAGTGAGAATTGTAAGGAAACGTGGCCAATTTATGCAGGAAGCAGTTCCTGTTGGTGAAGGAAGCATGGCTGCTGTAATGGGCATGAACGACAGTAATGACATCGTAGCTATCTGCAAAAAGGTTGAAGCTGAAACTGGCAAAGCAGTACAGGCTGTAAACTTTAATTGCCCTGGACAGGTTGTAATTGCCGGTGCTGCTGCTGCAGTAGACAGAGCAGTTGAAGAGTTGAAAGCCGCTGGTGCTAAGCGTGCCGTTATCTTACCAGTAAGTGCTCCTTTCCATAGCAGTTTGATGTATCCAGCATCTGTTCGTTTGGCTGAAGAATTCAAAACTATTTCCTTTAATGATGCCAATATTCCTGTAATTGCCAATGTTACCGCTGAAGAAGTTACTAAGGCTGCAGATATTGAAAACCTGCTCGTAAAACAGGCTGCAAGCCCTGTATTGTGGGAAACATCAGTGCAAAACATGATTATGATGGGCGTTGACTGTTTTGTTGAAGTGGGACCTGGTAAAGTGTTATCAGGATTTAATAAAAAGATTGCTAAAGAGTTAACATCTCTTAACGTTGAAGATAATGCAAGTTTAGAAAAAACGCTTGCTTATTTCAAGGAGGTTCGCTAAAATGCAGATAGAAGGCAAGATAGCTTTTGTCACTGGTGCTTCCCGTGGAATTGGTCGTGCCATTGCATTGACTTTGGCTGAGGCTGGAGCTGATGTAGTTGTTAATTATGCAGGAAATGCAGCGGCAGCAGAAGAGGTGGCAGCTGAGATTCGTAAAATGGGCCGCAGAGCTTTAATTTTGCAAGGCGATGTATCTCAAACTGAGGCAGCGGCTTCAATGCTTGATGCTGTGGTTGCTGAATTTGGGCGTTGTGATATTCTTGTTAATAATGCAGGTATTACTCGCGATGGCCTTTTAATGCGCATGAAAGAAGAAGATTGGGATGCAGTTCTGGATACTAACCTGAAAGGCGTATTCAATTGCACCAAAGCTGCTTTAAAATACATGATGAAGCAAAGATCAGGTAAAATCGTTAATATCGCTTCGGTTGTCGGAATTATGGGAAATGCCGGGCAGGCAAACTATGCTGCTGCTAAAGCTGGCTGCATTGGTTTTACTAAGTCTGCGGCAAAAGAAGTTGCTTCCAGAGGAATTACAGTAAATGCTGTTGCTCCCGGCCTTATTGCAACCGATATGACCAGTGTTTTACCAGAGAAAGTAATCGAAGAGATGGCTTCGGGAATTCCTCTTAAACGTGCGGGTCAGCCTGTTGATGTTGCCAAAGCAGTGTTATTCCTTGTTTCAGATGATGCTGCTTATATAACCGGCCAGACATTGAATGTTGATGGTGGTATGGTAATGTAATTTAAAAATTATGATGCTTTTCCTTTGGAAGGAGGTGAATTGAATGACTACTTTCGAAAAAGTAAGAGATATTACTGTTGAACAATTGAGCGTTGATGCTGATGAAGTTAAGATGGAATCAACTTTTATTGATGATTTGGGTGCAGATTCTTTGGATATCGTTGAATTAATCATGGCGTTTGAAGAAGAATTTAACGTTGAAATTCCTGACGAAATTGCAGAAAAAATCCGTACTGTTAAAGATGCGGTTGACTTGTTGGACAAAGAAAAATAAGATCTTAAGGCTTTTTAAGGAAATCCCATAAGGGATTTCCTTAAAAAAGTTATCCTGAAATGGGGGATATTTGTTGAAACTACCAGTGCTTAAAATCGGTAATTTAGTTGCCGAAGTACCTATTGTACAAGGTGGAATGGCGATAAGACTTTCTACGGCTCGGTTAGCAGCTGCAGTTGCATCTGAAGGCGGCATAGGCTTGATTGCTGCGTCCGGCATGAAATTTGATGAGTTGCGGAAAGAAATAAGACTAGCTAGAGAGTTGACTGGCGGTAAAGGAATCATTGGCATAAACGCTATGGTTGCTGCCCGTGAATTTTTAGGCTTGATTACGACTGCTGCCGAAGAGAAGGTAGATTTAATTGTAGCCGGCGCCGGTTTTTCAAGAGATATGTTTGCGGTAGGACGTGAGTATGGGGTTGCAATCGTTCCTATCGTTTCCTCAGTAAAGCTTGCAAAAATAGCCGAGCAGCTTGGGGCTTCAGCTATAGTGGCTGAAGGAACTGAAGCCGGCGGGCATTTAGGAACACAGCAATCTATAAAAGAGATACTTCCTGAAATTGTTAAAGCAGTGAAAATACCAGTTATCGCAGCGGGTGGTGCCGTTACTGGTCAGGATGTTGCTGAATTGCTGAAACTTGGCGCCAGTGGTGTACAGATGGGCAGCCGTTTTGCAGCAAGCGAAGAATCGAACGGGGCAGATGAATTGAAACAATTTTATCTGAAAATGACTAAGGATGATGTAGTTCAAATCGATAGCCCTGTTGGATATAAAGGCCGTGCTATAAGGAATCCTTTTGCACAATTGTCTTTGGAGGGTAATGCACCAAAACCGACGGAATGTGATGCTTGCCTTAAGCATTGCAGTAGGTCTTTTTGTATTATTCGTGCATTGACAAGAGCGCAGCAAGGTGATGTGGAAACTGGCCTAGTTTTTACCGGTGCAAATATGTGGAAAATCAAAGAAATTTTGCCGGTAAAAGAAATTTTTAGAAGACTCAAAGAAGAAATAGCTAAAATATAACCTTGAGGTGATTAATTTTGAAAAGACGAGTTGTAATAACTGGTGTTGGCCCTGTAACACCTATTGGTACAGGTAAAGAAATATTCTGGAGCAATTTGATAGCTGGAAAATCTGGCGTTGGTATTATTACGAGATTTGATCCTAAAGATGTTGATGCTAAAATTGCTGGTGAAGTTAAAGATTTTGACTATGCAGATTACATGGACAAAAAAGAAGGCAAACGCATGGATCGCGTTACTCATTTTGCTGTTGCTGCAGCAAAATTGGCAGTAGAAGACGCTAAGCTTGATCTTGAAAAGATAAACCAAATACGTGCAGGTGTTTGCGTAGGCAGTGGTATTGGTGGCATAGAAACCTTTGTTGAGCAGACCACGAAATATGTTGAAAAGGGTCCAAGCAAGATTAGCCCATTCTTCATTCCAATGGAAATCCCAAATATGCCTGCTGGGCAGATTTCAATAGCACTAGGTTTTAAGGGTCCAAATACGGCAATTGTAACGGCGTGTGCTACTGGCACGAACTGTATAGGTGATGCTTTCCGCACCATTCAATATGGTGACGCAGATATTATGATTGCCGGCGGTACTGAAGCTGCTATTTCTCCTGTTGCTGTAGCTGGTTTTGCTAATATGAAGGCTCTTTCCACTAATAATGAACATCCGGAAAAGGCTTCTTGCCCATTTGATAAAAAACGTGAAGGTTTTGTCATGGGTGAAGGCGCCGGCGTTGTAGTTCTCGAAGAACTGGAACATGCAAAAGCACGCGGAGCACACATTTATGCAGAGATTTGCGGCTATGGTATGACAGCGGACGCTTATCATATTACAGCGCCGGATCCTAGTGGCGAAATGCCGGCTGCTTGTATGCAGGCTGCTGTAAATGATGCTGGGGTAAAACCTGAAGAGGTTAATTACATTAATGCTCATGGTACTTCAACTCACAGAAATGATTTAAATGAAACGCTTGCTACAAAAAAAGTTTTTGGTGAGCATGCTTATAAAATGGCAATTAGTTCAAACAAGTCCATGATGGGGCATCTTTTAGGTGCTGCTGGCGGTGTAGAGGCTATTGCTACTGTTTTGACCATTGAAAATGGAATAATTCCTCCAACCATTAACTATGAAGATCCTGATTTAGAAGAAGGTCTTGATCTTGACTATGTGCCAAATGTAGCTCGTAAGTCTGAGGTAAATGTTGCAATTTCTAATAGCTTCGGCTTTGGTGGTCATAACGCTACAATATTGTTTAAAAAATATAATGATTAATTTGGATTAGAGTGATAAAAGGATGAATAAAGAGCGAAAAGAAGATTTACAGGATTTGTGTCGATCCCTGAAGATCGAAATGAACGATTTGTATCTGCTGAACACCGCTCTGACTCATACCTCTTATGCCCATGAATCGAAATTGTTTCCTAAACCCACACATAGCGAACGCATTGAGTTCCTGGGTGATTCTGTCTTGGGCCTTGTCGTTAGCACATATATGTACAAAAGGTTTCCCAAAATGGATGAAGGAGAATTAACCAAGCTTAGAGCATATCTGGTTTGTGAAACTTCCTTGTCTAAATATGCAAGACAAATTGGTCTGGGAAAATATATTTTGCTGGGAAGAGGCGAGCTTCTTTCCGGGGGACGTGATCGCAATTCAATTCTGGCTGATGCATTTGAATCAGTTGTCGGAGCATACTATTTGGACCAAGGACTGGAAAGAGTTCAGAAATATCTATTGGATATGATGAAAGATGAGCTTGAAATGACAGCGAAGCACGGACTTTGCAGGGATTTCAAAACAAGATTGCAGGAAATGGTTCAAAAAGATGGGGTTGTCGAAATAGTATATCAACTGGTAGGCGCTAAAGGGCCCGACCATGATAAAGTTTTCGATACGACGGTGTTGATTAATGGGGTAGTGACAGGCGAAGGCAGCGGCAAATCAAAAAAAGAAGCCGAGCAAAACGCTGCTAAGGAAGCTCTTTTAAAATTAGGCGAAAATCTTTGATAGTGTTTAAGACAGTTGGCGGGCCAACTGTCTTTCTTTGTATACCAGAGGAGGAGGCATATGGGAAGGATTATACCAGTTTTTATTCCGCACGCTGGTTGCCCACACCAATGTATTTTTTGTAATCAGAAAAAAATAAGTGGTCAATCCGAAGCTTCTTTATTAAATGCTGAGAAACAAATTAATAGATATTTGCAATGGATAAAACCTTCAAGCGAAAATGAAATAGCATTTTATGGGGGATCATTTACAGGCCTTCCGGTGGAGCTGCAAAAAGGTTTGTTGACATTATCCGACAGATTTGTTGAACTTGGTGTTATTGGCTCGGTAAGGTTATCAACAAGGCCTGATTATATTAATGCCGACATAGTTGAATTACTAAAGCAGCATCATGTTACTTTGGTTGAGCTGGGTGTGCAGTCACTAGACAATAATGTGCTGCAAATAGCTGAAAGAGGCCATTCAGCAGCTGAGGTAGAAAAGGCTGTGGCATGCCTGAAGACAAAAAATATGCGCGTGGGCATTCAGCTTATGGTAGGACTTCCTAAGCAGGATTGGCAAAGCTTAGCGGATACTGTAGAAAAAGTTGTACTTCTGAAACCTGAGATAGCTAGGATATATCCGCTTCTGGTAATAAAAGATACCCCTTTGGAAAAAATGTATAGAGATAAAGTGTTTTTTCCATTAAGCTTGTCAGCTGCGGTTGCTCAAGCTTCCTATGTTTATGAGCGCCTTACCAGTAATGGGATTGAAGTAATTCGCATAGGTCTGCAGGCTGATGAAGAATTATGTAAAGGAGATAACATCGTAGCAGGACCATTTCATCCGTCTTTCGGCGAATTGGTCAAGTCCTTTCAATACCGATGCTGGGTCGCAGAGCAGTTAGAAGAACTTGATAAAGATGTTTCTGACATTATAATTACGCATAATTCCAAAATGACTTCTCAATTGAAGGGCATTAAAAAATGCAACGAAGAGTTTTGGCAAAGAATAATAAATAAACAAGATATAAAAATGTTGGCTGACGATTCTTTGCAAGAAGCAGTATTCAAATTTAAGATATCCGCCCAATAGTCAGGCGAGTTGTTTAATTCGTTTTCACATGTTAAAATCAAATACATAGAATTGATTAGGTCGGTGGTATTGTGCGCTTAAAGGCATTCGAAACATATGGATTTAAATCATTTGCAGAGAGAACGGAAATTAATTTTGAAGAAGGCATCACAGCTATTGTCGGTCCTAACGGAAGCGGCAAGAGCAATATTTCTGATGCTATTCGCTGGGTTCTTGGCGAACAAAGTGCAAAGTATTTGCGCGGCAGCAAAATGGAGGATGTCATTTTTGCCGGCACAAGTAAACGCCGAGCTTTGGGAATGGCGGAAGTAAATCTTGTTTTTGACAATAGTGATCACAAGATACAAGCTGATTTCGATGAAATAAACATTTGCAGAAGAGTTTTTCGCAGCGGCGATAGCGAATATTATATAAATAAAAAGCCTTGTCGCTTGAAAGACATTGTCGATATTTTTTCTGATACGGGTCTTGGCAGAGGATCAATGTCAATAATTGGTCAGAACCGTATTGATGAAATTTTAAACAGCCGTCCTGAAGAGAGGCGTGCCTTATTTGAAGAAGCAGCCGGGATAGCCAAATACCGTCTGCGCAAAAAAGAGGCAACGCATCGACTGGAGGAAACGGCTAATAATATTACCAGAATTTATGATATTAAGTCTGAGATTGAAGGCCGTATTGAGCCTCTAAGGCTAAGTGCAGACAAAACTCAAAAATATTTAAAAATGAGTGAAGAATTGCGTTCTTGTCGCGTTACTCAAGTCGTTCATAAGCTTGAAAATATAGAAGAAGTTAATGCAAAACTAGCTGCGAAAATAGCAGAGTTAAATAAACGAAATGAAGAAATAATTGTTGATGTCAATTTAAAAGAAAATAACGGTCTTATTCTTAAAACTGAACTGGATAAATTAAACGAAGAATTTACGGAACTGCAAAATAGCATTGCAGAAAGAGAAACTCTTTTAGAAAAACTACATGGGCAGGAGGCTGTACTAAGTGAGCGTATCCTCCAAAGCCAGAAGTCGCAGGAAAGGCTGCAAGCACAAAGAGAACGCCTTGTGCAGCAACTTGGCGAAATTGAAAGCAATTTAAAAACTATTGTCGAAAAATATGATGCACTTGAAACGGAGCAGCATGCTGCTCAAAGTGCTGTTAATAAGTATGCCGCAGAGCAGGCAAATAAAGAGAATTCAATAGCTGAAACTGAAACCAGGATTGTGGATTTCAAGTCCTCGGCTTTTGAAAGTATGCAGCAGATAGTTGATTTACGGAATGAAATACGTTCTTTGGAAAATGAGCAGGAAAACAGGCAGCGTAAAAGAGAACAACTGAAGAAAACACTTGCTGATTTGGAAGAAGCTTATAATTTGCTTTCTGAGCGGCATGAAAATATCATTAACGAGCAGCAGGGTATCACAAACAGCCTTACCATTGTACAAGAACAGATGTCGAAATTAGTTATTAAAAATGCTGATGATCAAAGAGCGCTGGGAGAAGTAGTCAGGAAGCGCAATTCTTTGAATGAAGCTTTATCGTCTTTGCAAACCAGAGTAGACTTATTGGAAAATATGCAAAGGGTGTATGATGGTTTTGGCCGCAGCGTCAAAACACTTTTGTCATCTGAAAGTGCCTGGCGAAATGGTATTATAGGCGTTGTAGCTGAGTTGTTCCAAGTGCAGGCTCCTTATGTTACAGCGATAGAAACAGCGCTTGGTGGTGCCGTGCAAAATTTGGTGACGAAAGATGTTGCCACAGCCAAACAGGCAATAGAATTTTTGAAAAAGACAAAAGACGGACGGGCGACTTTTCTGCCGCTGGATACCATCAGGCCTACACTTTTACGCAATGACGAAGCAGCTTTGGTTAAGTTGCCTGGCATTATCGGCATCGCTTCTGAGCTTGTGCAATGCGAAGATAATTTATTGCCGGTTGCCAAATTTTTACTGGGACGAGTGCTTGTCGCCCAGGATATGGATGCAGCAATAAAGGCAGCAAAGGCTAATAATTATCGTTTGCGAATCGTTACGCTTGAAGGTGAACTGATCAATCCGGGTGGTTCTATTAGTGGCGGCAGCAGCCGACATAAAGAATCAGGTTTCTTGTCGAGGAAGAACGAAATAATTGCAGCCAAAGAAAATGTTGACAACATAAACAGGCAAATCTTGATTACACAAGAAAACATTGAAACTTGTGAAGTAATTGTTAAACAAAATAACAGCAAAATTGAAGAATTTAAAGCCCTGCTGCAAAAAAACAAGGTAAGGCAGGCAGAACTGGCGGCCCATCTTGAAAGAGCTGCCGCTGAAATTGTGCAGCATAAAGAGAATATAGATCTCTATGAACAAGAGAAACGACAGCATTCAGAAGATTATATCAATACAAGAAACAAGCTTTTGGAACTTAAGCCAAATTTGGCCGCGCTTGAACAAAAAGATTCGTCTACTAAAGAATTAGTTGATAAATTACAACAAGAATTAACAGCAGAACAAAGGGCACTGAATACTATCAGGACTCACTACCAAAGTGCCTGCATAACTTTGGAGTCTTGCAAGGAAAGAACAAACCTTATATCAGAGCGAATCAAGCAAATTGATGGCGATGTGGCTAGACTGCAGTTGGAAATTTCCAATAATGACGCTGAAAATGAAAAAATGGTTCAAGTCGTAGATGAAAGCGCAAAAACAAAAGAGCAGCTGGCAATTCGCCAAAAGGATCTTTTGGCTGAATTAAAGAATGATAACGGCGGCAAAGAAGAATTTACTAACAAAAGATTAGGAATTGTTGAGAAGCTTGCTATAGCTGAAGGTGAATTAGAAGCAGCGAGGAAAGAATATGCTGCAAGTACACAAAAATTACATTTGGCAGAGATGGAGAAAGTTAAGCAGGAAACAGAGTATGAAACAGCATTAGAACAGATAGCAACAACCTACAACATTACTTTGGCAGAAGCAAAAGATAGCACTTTATTGTTGGATTTATCTGATTCTGCTTTGAAGAAAATGGAGTCAGGTTTGACTCATGCAATTGAAGAATTAGGGCCAATTAATGCAGGAGCTATTGAAGAATACAAGACGGTTAGCGAGCGATATGAATTTCTTAACGCTCAATATAATGACTTGTACGAAGCTAAAGAGCGCCTGGAAGAAGTTATAGGTGATATTAATGCCAATATGTCCAGAAGATTTAAAGAATCTCTGACAAAAATTAACTCATATTTTGCTGAAACGTATAAGAACTTATTTGGCGGCGGTATGGCAAGTCTTGAATTACAGAATCCTGATAATATCCTGGATTCCGGGATTGAAATTATTGTGCAGCCACCTGGTAAAAAATTGCAGAGCTTATTTTTGTTGTCTGGCGGTGAAAGAGCACTAACGGTAATTGCTTTACTCTTTGCGCTATTATCTTATCAACCGGCACCTTTTTGCATTTTAGATGAAATAGATGCTGCACTTGATGAGGCTAACATCGATCGTTTTTCTGCTTTTCTTGCCGAATATGCAAAGAAAACACAATTTATTATCATAACTCATCGTAAAGGTGTTATGGAGGCAGCAGATGTACTGCACGGTATTACGATGGAAGAATCAGGTATTTCAAGATTATTATCAGTAAAGTTGGAAGAAAAGGGGTAAAACATGGGATTTTTTGAAAGATTAAAAGATGGATTATCCAAAACCAGGAAGAACTTTACAGAAAGAATAGAGACTCTAGTTGGTTTATCGACAGAGATTGACGAAGATTTCTTGGAAGAACTGGAAATGGTTCTCATTGCTGGTGATGTTGGTGTAAAGACAACAGAAAAAATTATGAAAGCTGTGCGAGCTGCAGCCAAAAGCCGCGATATTAAATCGCCTGAAGATGTTTTGCCGTTTCTCAAAGCATATGTTGCAACTTTGTTAAAGGACGATAAACAGCGCATGCGTCTAAGCGGTTCACCAAGCGTAATACTTGTTGTTGGTGTAAATGGTGTCGGTAAGACAACTACCATAGGTAAACTTAGTAATTATTACCGATTGCTAGGTTATAAAGTTATGATGGCGGCTGGAGATACTTTCCGTGCTGCTGCTGCAGAACAGCTAAAAATATGGGGTGAAAGAGCCGAGGCTGAAGTCATAAGCCATACGGAAGGTGCTGATCCCGCAGCAGTCGTATATGATGCAGTAAAGGCTGCTATTGCTCGTAAAGCTGATATACTTTTCATTGATACTGCAGGCAGGCTTCAAAATAAGTCAAACCTGATGAAAGAACTTGATAAGATTCATCGCGTCATTCAAAGAGAAATACCTGACGCTCCACATGAAACTTTACTTGTTCTTGATGCCACAACAGGCCAGAATGCTATAACACAGGCAAAGGTTTTTACCGAAACAGCGAATGTATCGGGAGTTGTTCTAACTAAGCTAGATGGGACGGCAAAAGGTGGGGTTATTATTGCTATAAAGGAAGAACTTGGATTATCTGTAAAATGGATAGGAATAGGTGAAAGTATTATGGATTTCCGTCCATTTGAGCCTGATAAGTTTGTAGATGCATTATTTAGCAAATAACTAATGGTGACAAGGGAAAACACTTGACGGTGTTTTCCCTTTGTTGTATAATAACGAATGTTAGTAATATTAAGATTTTTGGTGAGAAGATGCTTGTAGATATAGGTTTTGAACAAAGGATGCGGTTGGTTCGGTTATATGATATTTATGGCGGGCTTCTGACTGATAAGCAGCAAAAATGTATGGAAATGCATTTTTATAATGACTTATCGCTTTCGGAAATAGCTGATGAATATGGTGTTTCCAGACAAGCTATTTACGATCTGATTAAAAGAGCGGGCCAGATTCTGGAACGTTATGAGAATAGACTAAAACTGCTGGAGCGTGACAAGGAAAATAGTGATATGCTTCTCCATGCAGAAGAATTGCTGACAGATTATATTTATGATCATGACAAAGCAGCTAATTTAGAGTTGATACAAACAATTTTAAGTGAGCTAAATGGTAAAGGCAGGGCATAATAAATGGCATTTGAGGGCTTGGCTGATCGATTGCAGAATGCAATTAGAAAAATACGTGGCAGTCAAAAAGTTACAGAAGACGATTTGAAGGAAACACTACGCGAAGTCCGGATGGCTCTTTTGGAGGCAGATGTAAACTTCAAAGTTGTCAAAGATTTTGTAGCAAGAATCAAAGAACGGGCAATGGGACAGGAAGTACTGGCAAGTCTGACTCCCGGCCAGTTTATTATTAAAATAGTTAATGAAGAATTAACCGATTTATTGGGCGGTACCCAGAGCAAACTGATGGTTGCGTCCAAGCCGCCAACTGTAATAATGCTTGTTGGTCTGCAAGGTGCCGGTAAAACTACAACTGCAGGTAAATTAGCTAATCATTTGCGTAAAGATGGCAAAAAACCATTGTTAGTGGCCGGAGACGTTTATCGTCCTGCTGCAATTAAGCAGCTTCAGGTTCTTGGTGAACAGTTGAATATACCGGTATTTTCTCTTGGCGACCAGGTTTCGCCTGTGGAAATTGCCAAGCAGGCAATGAGTAAAGCTTTTTCGCTGGCATGTGATACCGTAATTATAGATACGGCTGGCCGTCTTCATATCAACGAAGAATTGATGGGTGAGCTCAAAGATATAAAGAAAACAGTAAAGCCACATGAAATACTTCTTGTTGTTGATGCAATGACAGGACAGGATGCCGTTACCGTTGCTGAGTCTTTTAATAGCGATCTTGGTATTGATGGTTTGATTGTTACTAAGCTTGATGGTGATGCCAGAGGCGGTGCTGTTTTGTCAGTCAAAGCAGTTATAGGCAGACCGGTTAAATTTGTCGGTATGGGCGAAAAACTTGATGCCTTGGAACCTTTCCATCCTGATCGTATGGCTTCACGTATCTTAGGTATGGGCGATGTCTTGTCTTTGATTGAGAAAGCTCAAGCTGTTTTTGATGCTGAGGATGCTGCCAAACTTGAAAAAAAGATGCGCAACGAAGAGTTCACACTGGAACAATTCTTGGAGCAGATGCAGCAAGTCAAAAAACTCGGTTCATTAGAATCAATTCTTGGTATGCTTCCTGGTATGGGCAATATAAGCCAAAAGCTTAAGGATGCAAATGTTGATGAAAAAGAGTTGGATCGTGTAGAGGCAATAATAAGGTCTATGACTTTAGCCGAACGCAGAAATCCAAATATCATAAATGGCAGCAGGCGCAAGAGAATTGCCAACGGTTCAGGCACACGAGTGCAGGATGTCAATAAGCTGCTGAAGAATTTCGAACAAAGCAAAAAAATGATGAAAAAGCTCAAAGGAATGAATAAGTTTGCCACAAAAGGTGGTTTCAAGCTACCTTTTATGCAATAAAAAATTTTAGTTAATTTTAAGGAGGTGAAAATAGAAATGGCAGTTAAGATTCGTTTAAAACGTATGGGTGCTAAAAAGAACCCTTTCTTCCGTATTGTTGTAGCTGACTCCCGTGCTCCACGTGATGGTCGCTTTATTGAAAGCATCGGTTATTATGATTCTACTGTACAACCTGCAGTGGTAAAAATCGATGAGGAAAAAGCTCTGTCCTGGATGGCTAAAGGTGCACAACCTACTGATACTGTTAAATCCTTATTCAGCAAAGATGGTATTATTGCTAAATACGCTGAAGCAAAAGCTAAAAAAAGTGAGGCGTGATTGACATGAAAGAATTGGTAGAAATCATGGCCAAGTCTCTAGTGAATAATCCGTCCGCAGTAGTCGTGGAGGAGGAAACAACCGGTACTACAACGGTTCTTCGCCTCCATGTTGCTCCTGAGGATATGGGTAAAGTTATTGGCAAACAAGGTCGTATTGCTAAAGCAATCCGTGTTGTCTTAAAAGCAGTTGCGACGCGTGAAAATGTCAAAGTCGTCGTAGAGATTGTTTAAAAAGGATGGTTTAACATATATGGATAAAATGACCGTAAGAATGCCGGTTGCAATTAAAGCTAAGGTCACTGAGACTTTAAAAACGAAAATTATTGGAGATCTCCAAAAAAGAATACAACAAATCAGTCTGGAACTTGAACAATTTGAATTCACTGCGAAACGTGCTATCATTGAACAGGAAAATCAGGATGAAAGCTTAGTTGAAGCTTTGCAACAGCAAATTGAAGTTGAACGTTCAAAACGTATTGCAGCTAAACAAGAAACTGAAGCAAAACTTAAAAGAGCTGAGAAATTAGAATATGGCGCTGAAATTGGTCATGGTCAACTTGAAAGAACCGTTGAACTTGAAATCGGTACCGATCTTGATAAAATAATGGGTGCTGAAATTGTCACGGAAGACGGCAAAATTGTCGCCTTTAGAGCTTGATAGATTGGATAAGAGAATTGTAATTGGTGCCATTGTCGCCCCGCATGGTGTGCGGGGCGAATTTCGCGTAATACCCTTGACTGAAAACCCTGATATGTTTAGAGCAATGAAGTATTTCTTTTTGGAAGATGGACGTAAAATGTCCGTTATATCCGCACGTTTTCACAAGAACGTTTATTTAGTTAAAGTAAATGAAGTTAATAGCATGGATGAGGCAGAATTGCTTCGCGGCAAGAAGGTGCTCATCGATACAGCCGATTTGCCACCTCTCAAGAAAGACCAGTTTTATGTTTCCGATTTAATAGGTTTCTCTGCCTACGATGAAGAAGGTTCTTTGCTTGGCAAGCTGAAAGATGTTCTTGCTACAGGCAGCAATGATGTTTTCGTTGTAGCAAAAGCCGATGGCAGTGAGATACTGGTTCCTGCCTTGAAAGCGAATATCAAAGAAATCAATATGGCAGACAAACGTATTTTGGTAAAACTGCCGGAATGGGCTGAGTAGAAGTGAATTTTCTTTTTATTACTTTGTTCCCGGAATTTATTGAACAGGCAACCTCTTTCAGTATTATCAAGCGAGCTGTAGAGCAGGGATTATTGACTGTTTCTTGCATAAATCCCCGTGACTTTACTCATGACAAGCATAAGACTGTTGACGATACGCCTTTCGGTGGTGGCGTTGGCATGGTTTTGAAAGTTGAACCTTTTGCTGAGGCAATCAAAGAGGCTAAACGTTTATTGCCGAATGCTGCTGCTGTAGCGCTTTGCCCTGGTGGTAATACCTTGAATCAAAACATTGTTGAGCAATTTGCTGAATCCGGACGTGACTTAATTTTTTTATGTGGTCACTACGAAGGTTTTGACGAGAGAATTTTTGCCTGGGTAGATGCAAAGATATCAATTGGGGATTATGTACTGACAGGAGGAGAGCTTCCTGCTTTGGTTGTAATGGATGCTGTCGCACGCTATATACCTGGAGTATTGGGTAAAGAAGAAAGCGCTTCAGAAGAATCCTTCAGCGAAGGATTGCTTGAGTATCCTCAATATACAAGACCAGTTGTTTTCGGCGGCATGGAAGTCCCGGAGGTATTGCGAGGAGGCAACCATGCATTAATAAAAGAATGGCGCAGAAAAGAAGCCTTGCGTGCTACCTATAAGAACCGCCCTGATTTGCTTAACAAAGCTGCTTTGAATAAAGATGATGGCAAATTGCTATTAGCTGTAATTAAAGAGACTAAAGGTGAAAATAATGGCTAATTTGTATCTTGGCTTAGTGCACTATCCAATTTATAACAAGAATATGAAAGTTGTTGCTACGGCAGTTACTAATTTTGATATTCATGATATTTCCCGTACGGCTCGGACTTACGATGTTAAACGATACTTTTTGATTCATCCATTAGACGAACAGAAAAAAATTATAACCAAAATTACCGATTATTGGCAAAAAGGTTTTGGCCAAGTATATAATCCTGACCGAAGCAATGCCTTGGAAAGAGTAAGTTATATTCCCAGCATTGAAAATGCTATTGATGCTATTGAAGAGATTGAAGGCGTTAAGCCTTTGACTATCACCACGGATGCAAGAAAATATGACAATACTGTTTCATATAGTTTTGCGAGGGATCTTCTCAAAGAAGGTTCACAGCCAATTCTTTTATTGTTTGGCACTGGTTTTGGTATAGAAAAGAGTGTCATGAGCAGTTTTGACTATATTTTAGAGCCAATATATGGAACATGTGATTATAATCATCTATGTGTAAGATCTGCAGCAGCAATTATTATAGACCGCATTGCCGGTGAGCAATGGTGGTTAAAATAGTGTTGCTATAAGGTATTCTTTGTGATATAATACTTGCGTATGTAAGACGGACGGTCCGCTGTTGATTTTGTTCATACATGAACGTCTATGATATTGAGGAGGAAATTATGAACATTATTGAAGTTTTGGAACAAGAACAACTTCGTTCCGACATCCCAGATTTTCGTGCCGGAGACACTGTAAAAGTATTTGTTAAAGTTGTTGAAGGAACCAGAGAACGTGTTCAGTTGTTCGAAGGTGTAGTTATCGCTCGCAGCGGTGGCGGTGTGCGTGAAATGTTTACCGTACGTCGTATTTCTTCAGGCGTTGGTGTTGAAAGAACATTCCCAATGCATTCACCAAGATTGGAAAAAATTGAAGTTGCTCGTCGCGGCATTGTTCGTAGAGCAAAGCTTTATTACTTGCGTAATCTTACCGGTAAAGCAGCTCGTATTAGAGAAAGACGCTAATCGGAATCTAAAGGGACTGTTTATCAGTCCCTTTTGTTATTTTAAGAGTAAAAACCTATTTAGTGCTACTGAGAGGAGCAAAGGAATATGAAGAAAAAATCTGATAATACATGGCAGGATATTGCAAGTGATTGGCTATATTCAATTATCATTGCAGTTGTGCTGGCCTTCTGTATCAGAACATTTATTGTCGAACCATATATGGTTTCCGGTCCATCTATGCTCCCTACACTAGAAAACGGTGAACGCCTTTTAGTTAACAAGTTTGTTTACTTTGTCAGTGAGCCTAAGAGAGATGAAATAGTAATTTTCAAATATCCAATGGATGAAAGCAGAGATTTCATTAAAAGAGTAATTGCTGTTGGTGGCGATACTATAGAGATTCGTGATGGTCAGGTCTATGTCAATGGTGTACTAAAAAAAGAGGATTATACCAAAGAGCCTAACCATAGTACTTACCGCAAATCGGTAGTGCCTAAAGATCATATTTTTGTTTTGGGTGATAATCGCAATAATTCTGAGGACAGTCGTTATAGCGACGTTGGCTTTGTCCCATTGAAACTTGTTAAAGGTAAGGCAAGTGTAATTTTCTGGCCGTTCGAAAAAGGCAGGACGTTACCTTGATAGCATTGAGAAGAGGTAATAACTATGGATTTTAAAATTCAATGGTTTCCGGGCCATATGACAAAAGCAAAGCGCATGATGGAAACGCAGTTGAAATTAGTTGACGTAGTTATTGAAATGTTGGATGCCAGGATACCACGTTCCAGCACTAATCCAATGTTGCTCGAAATGCTAGGTAATAAACCTAAACTCGTTGCTTTGAATAAGATTGATATGGCTGATTCGGTGGAAACTGATGCTTGGCTGCAGATTTTTAAAAACAACGGTTTAACTGTAGTAAAAGTTGATTGTGCCACAGGCAAAGGCATTAAACAGTTAATTAGTGCAGTTCAGGAAATTGCCAAACCGGTAAATGATAAATGGGCTAAAAAAGGTGTAAAAAACAGACCAATTCGTGTTATGATTGTCGGTGTTCCTAACGTTGGTAAATCTACGCTTATAAATCGCTTGGTCGGTAAAAATAAGGTTATTGCGGCTGACAGGCCTGGTGTCACACGCGGACAGCAATGGATTACTATTGCCAAGGGTTTGGAATTATTGGATACACCTGGTGTTTTGTGGCCAAAATTTGATGATCCAGAAATTGGTTTTTGTCTTGCCGTTACTGGCGCTATCAAGGAAGAAGTCTTTGATAGAGAACAGGCAGTTATGTTGTTGCTGGAAAGACTGAAAAGTAATTATGCCAAGGAAATTTCTGAGAAGTATGCCATTGAAATATTAGAGGCAGATTCTGCTGAAGATATTTCGCGCAAGATTGCAGCAGCACGTGGGTGTTTGAAAACAGGTGGCGTACCTGATATTGAGAAAGTTATACAGTTGGTGTTGCGAGATTTCCGAACCGGACGTTTGGGGCGCTTTACACTGGATAAGCCGGATAGAAAATAAACAGGACCATTTTTGGCCCTGTTTTTTTATGAGGTGTTTTGTTATGAATATAGCAGAAATTAAAAAAATCTTGTCTCAAGAACCATCACTGGAAGAGCTGACCATAATTGCAAGTGATGAGCGCTTAGGTGTGCAGAAACTTTATGCAGCCTATGAACGCAAAATAGAGGCGGCAATACGAGAGAAAGAGCGCTTTGACAAAATGCTTGCTTTTGAAAGAGAATATTGGCGGCAAGGAATAAGAAACGTTGCTGGTGTTGACGAAGCTGGACGTGGACCATTGGCTGGTCCTTTAGTAGTAGCCGCTGTTATATTACCTGCAAATGTCTTTATCAGCGGATTAAATGACTCCAAACAATTGTCTGCTAAGGTCAGGGAGCGTCTCTATGACGAAGTATGTCAAAAGGCTATTTCAATAGTAATTAATATAGTTTCAGTAGCTGAAATAGACCAATATAATATTTATCAGGCTACGAAGCTAAGTATGGAGAAGGTTGTTGCGCATTTAAACCCGAAACCAGCAGTGACTTTGATTGATGCCATGCCGGTGCATGCTGAGGACATGAAGATTGTTTCTTTAATTCATGGTGATGCGTTGAGTGCCTCTATTGCGGCTGCTTCAGTTATTGCCAAGGTTACCAGAGATAGAATAATGCTTGACCTTGATAAAGAATATCCTGAATATGATTTTGTTTCCAATAAGGGATATGGCAGTCAAAAACATATGGAAGCTATCAAAAAATACGGCGCAACTCTTTGGCATCGCAGATCTTACGAACCTATTAAGAGTTTAGCAGCAGAGCTGTTATCTGTTGAGGTTGATAGTCGAAGTCAGCTGATAGTGCTGAAATAGCAATAAAGAAAGGAAGCGACCCTGATGCATGCCAGAGCAACTTTTGGTCAATGGGGTGAGGATGAGGCCTGCAGGCATTTGGAGTCTCGTGATTACAAAATAATTTGTCGTAACTATCGCTGTAGGTTAGGCGAGATTGACATTATTGCTTGTAAAAATGCAGAAATAGTTTTTGTTGAAGTGAAAACGCGCAAAACATTGAAGTTTGGCATCCCGGCAGAAGCTGTGACAAAAACTAAACAAGCAAAAATTCACGCAACAGCATTGCATTATTTACAGGATAATCATCAATATTATAAGAATTTTAGCTTTGATGTTATCGAGATAGTGGTCGAGGGTGACAAGTTCAGACTTAACCACATCCCACATTGTTTTTAATAAAAATTAGGTGGCGAATTCCATGTATGCAAAAACCTTCGGGGAGACTACATGCGGTATTAATGGTGAGGAAATAATTGTTGAGGTGGATATTTCCAACGGCTTACCAGCTTTTGAACTGGTTGGTTTGCCAGATACATCTGTAAGGGAGTCACGAGAGCGGGTAAGAGCAGCTCTCAAAAATTCTGGCTATAAGTTCCCGATGACAAGAATTACTGTCAATCTGGCTCCGGCTGACTTTAAAAAAGACGGTTCGGGACTGGATTTACCAATAGCGATTGGCATTCTTTGTGGCAGCGGACAAATAAATGCAGAAACCATTGGTGATAAAGTTTTTGTCGGTGAACTTGCACTGGATGGAGAAATCAGAGAAGTAAGCGGTATTTTACCGATGATCATTAAGGCCAAAGAGGCTGGCAGAAAAGAAATATTTATTCCACCAGGTAATGCGGCGGAAGGTGAATTGGTAGACGGGATAGAAGTTTTTGCGCCGGAATCGTTGACACAACTCGCACGGCATTTAGAAAAAACAGAAATACTTGCAACATTGAGTAAAAGAAAGATGAGCATTGAAAGCAATTGTGTTTATAATGTTGATTTTTCTGATGTTCAAGGTCAACTTGTGGCGAAAAGAGCACTTGAAATAGCAGCGGCAGGTGGACATAATGTGCGGATGGTAGGAGCACCTGGTGCCGGAAAAACTATGCTTGCAAGACGGCTGCCGACTATTTTGCCGCCGATGACAGAAGAAGAGGCCTTGGAAGTTACCAAAATATATAGCATTGCTGGCCTTTTGAACAGAAAACAAGGTTTAGTTTTAGAAAGGCCGTTTCGCTGCCCGCATCATACGATTTCACATAGTGCGCTAATCGGCGGGGGCAGTATTCCAAAACCTGGGGAAGTTACCTTAAGTCATAATGGGGTTTTGTTTCTGGATGAACTGCCGGAATTCTCGCGTATGGCACTGGAAGTATTAAGGCAGCCACTGGAAGATGGTTTTGTTACAATTAGTCGCGTACAAGCAACACTGACTTTCCCGGCAATGTTCATACTAGTCTCTGCCGAGAACCCATGCCCTTGCGGATTTTATGGGGAAACAGATGGCGTTCATGAATGCAGCTGCCGCATCGGTGATATCGACCGTTATCATAAAAAGATTTCTGGTCCATTGTTAGACAGGATAGACATACAAATTCATGTACCACGACTGGAATATAAGGAAATGAGAGCAGATAATCGTTCTGAGTGTTCGGCAGATATCCGTAAAAGAGTGATTGCCGCACGACAATTACAATTAGACAGACTTCAGGGAACAGGCTTGCATTGTAATGCAGAAATGAGCAGGCGCGAAATCAAGAAGAAATGTCATATGACAGCTGAGACTGAGCAACTTTTACAAAAGGCCTTTGTATCTCTGGGTTTGAGTGCGCGCAGTCATGACAGGATAATTAAGGTAGCACAAACGATTGCAGACTTAGAACACAGTGATGTAATAAACACCTTGCATTTGGCCGAGGCAATTGAACTGAGGACTATCTCCAAAGGGTAATAAGTAAAGCAGTTATTACCTTTGCGAGTTCTTTAATTGCAGATAAGATAAAATTGTTTCATAGGCTCCTGTTTTCAATATCGAGATAAAATGTGAAGAATATAAAAAACGCCGTGACACTATTGCCGCCGCTTTGGCAAAAATTTCAGGACTTATTTCCTCAAGTTCTAAAAGTGCCTTTTACGTTATGGTAAAAATGCCGATGTATGGTGCTGCTTTTGTATTTGAATGTCAAAGTTAGGTAATGAAGATTAAAACAATTAAAATATAATTCGGGTTTTGCTTATTCATATTGACCAATCAAATTTAACAAGGTAAACTTGTATAGATTATACCTATATAGCTTGCAAAGGTGGATGAAAATTGCTTAATTGTACAACAAAAAAATCTAACATAGAGGATGTCTTAAAGGCTGTTCACATACTGGAAAACATTTATGATGTTGTTAGAATAGTAGATCCTGTGCAAAATCGAGTAATTTATTTAGAAACCAAGAATATTCCGCTTACTTACAGCGAAGAATCTTGTTATGGATTTTGGGCAAGGAATCATTTTTGCGAAAATTGCATTTCACTTAGGGCAGTAACAGAACTGGATACCTTTGTTAAATTTGAAGTAATTAATGAACGCATTTATATGATTACTGCGAGTCCTGTAGAACATCAAGATGGACACTATGCGATAGAAATGTTAAATGATATTACTGATAAAAGCATCCTTGAAAGTATCGTTGGTAGAGATAAAAAAGACTTTACCAGCTACGTACTTAAATTTAATGATGCGTTGGTCCGCGATGAACTGACGCAACTTTTTAATCGGCGTTATATAAATGAGCGATTGCCAGTTGAGATTTTTCAAAGCTTGAGTATGAAAAAAAATACAACATTGCTTATGGTTGATATAGATGAATTTAAAAAAATTAACGATCAACATGGTCATATTGCCGGCGACATGATTTTGCAAGAGTTTGCCAAACTGTTATTAAAAGATTTGCCTAACACCGACGATTGGGTAGCTCGCTATGGCGGGGAAGAGTTTTTATTATGTCTTCATGATTCTGATGCGATTGAAGCAATGAAAGTAGCTGAACAAATTCGTATAATTATTGAAAATACTGAATTCACGATTCCAAATGGAACTGTTAATATTACCTGCAGTCTGGGAGTATGCACAGCTAGTGGTGAGATGAATATGAAAGAATGGATAGACGCTGCCGATAGAAATCTTTACTTGGCAAAGGCCAATGGTGGCAATAAAGTTTTCTGATCTGCATATTCTATGTAAATATTAAGTCATCTGTATGGTGTGTAATATGGGTCTTTTCTTTGATGCGGTCTTAAGCACGATTATATAAAAGATAGAATATTTATGAAATAGAATAGACAGCGATACTATTAAATTAGTTTCGCTGTCTATTTTGTGTATTATTCGTTAAAAGCTCAGATGGTCTTTTTCTTGAAGAAAAATTGTAGAATAGTACTACCAAAGTTGGAAATTATCAGCCCAAGGATTATTATGCCGCAGCCAAGCCATTGTATTGGCATAAGGTGCTCGCCCAAGACAATCTGTGCTGTAACTAGCCCTGTTACTGGTACCAAAAGTGACAGCGGCGCAACTTTGCCCGCTGGATATTTTGAAAGTAGGAGACTCCAAAGACCAAATCCAATTAAAGTAGCTAAAAAGGATAGATAGAGAATAGCAAAAATGGACTGACCGCTTAAATTAAGAACAATATGTAATAGTGTTTCGGGTGTATCCAGTATTAATGCAAAAATGAAAAGCGGTAAGGGTGGAACAAGGCATGACCAGACGACTAAAGCAAACATATCAAGAGTTTTACCTTGTGCAGAGGCTTGTTTCGAGGCAAATCTTACTATAACGTTAGAGATACCCCAAAATGCTGCAGCCAAAAGTGTTAAGAATAATGCTCCGAGTGGGAGTGAGGACACTTCGCTAGTTCCGCCAAGATGACCGCTAATAAATAAAAGCCCGATAGCTGCTATGAGAAGTCCTAGTGTATGAAATATTCGCAGAGGCTCTTTTAATAAAACAGCAGCAAAGATAAGCGTAAAAAATGCTTGTGCTTGTAAAATAACAGAAGATGTACCAGCCGGCATACCAATATTCATTGCGTAGAATAAACAGGAAAACTGACCGACACCTACCGCCATGCCATATGCAAAAACATATTTCCAACTGATATCCGGTCGTTTGACAAAAAATATTGCAGGTATAGCAGCAAAAGTGTAACGTAATGCGACCAATAACATAGGGGGTAGTCCGGCAAGCCCTAATTTTATGACAGTAAAGTTAGCTCCCCAAACAATGACAACCAGTAAAGCAAGTATTAAATCACGCTTTTTCATAATTTCCTCATTAACTCCTTATAATGTATAAATATTTACTGCTTTTATTGAAAATATTATCATAGCAATTCACAAAGTGACAACTTACATAGATAAAAGAATAACATTATAAATATAAAAAAACAATAGCTTTATACATGAAAATTATAAATATACATATATCATGCTTAAGTATAAAGTATACGTTGTGAAAACACAAAAATATCCTTGCCAGTGACCTGGTCAAGGATATTTTTGAACATTAGTTTCTAAGCAATTCATTTTTAATCTTATAATAATCGATTGAGAAATAAGGTGAAAGCTGTGCCTCACGGTGATCATAACCATAGGCACGACGGCTGAGGCTTATAATCGGAGGGGCCTGAATCCTTTTTGCGACTGCAAAACCACTAAAAAGCTTCCACCAACGCTCTAAATCATCTATAAAAGCTTTGTTAGTTGGGAAAGTTTTCAAAATAATTCCCTTCTGGCAGCCAATAACCTCTTCCAAAGATCCTTCCTTATACCAGTAAAGGATATCACGTGGAGAAGCTTTATCCCATCGTTCAATAAATGCTCTGAACAAATAATCGTGATATTCGTAAACAATAGGATCTCCTCCTACGCCAACAGTTTGCTCTGCTGATAGTTCGGCACTTGGAGAAATAGTGAAGATGTCATCAGGTATTACTTTTCGCTCAAAAATTTTGTCATTAAGATAGTGAGCAAGTTCATAAACTTGATTTTTCCATAGGTCACCAATCATTGCTAAGACACCTGTCAAATCGCCATAAAAAGTTGCATAACCAACGGTAATCTCAGCCTTATTGGAGTTACAGGAAAAGCCGCCACCAAAGGCAGAGGCTACGGCTGCCAGAATACGTGTACGATCACGTGCTTGGATGTTTTCGCGTGCAAGTGAGGAGAGTTCTAATGAAAAGGTGGTATTGGAATCATAATTATGTATTAGTGTCTGTGTTAACTGTGCAGTTGTGTGATCAACGCTTTCCTGAATGGGCATAATGCAATAATTACATTTCAGGGCTTTAGCAATCAGCAATGCCAGGTTTTTGGTTAATGGTGAATTATATCTTGAGGGCATATTAACCAAAAGTACATTGTCAGGACCGAGTAAATTGACATAAAAAGCAGCAGTCAAGGCGGAATCGATACCGCCTGAAACGCCTATGGTCATCTTGTTAATGCCGATTTGGTTTAAAAACTTGCGCGTTCCATAACTAATGGCATTATATATTTCTGCTATTTCACTATAATGATTGTGGATGTTGCTTTCAGCTGTAAAGAGTTTAGTATCTGGGTCAAAATTAGTTATAAGAAAGTGTTCTTCATAAGCAGGAGAATCAGTTAATAATGTACCATCATTTTGATAGGCACAACTGCAGCCATCAAAAGTAAAAATATTTTTACCATTATTTTGGACACCAACATTATTGCAATAGAGTAACGGCAACTGACATTCCTTGGCTTGCTCACCAAAAATCAGATGTCTCTTTGGGTTTTTTTGCAGTGAAAATGGTGAACAGGATATGTTGCAAAGTACATCCGCATCATTTTTGGCTAATAGTTTTGGTATATTGATCGAATAGTTTGTTGTCCAGCCATCTTCGCAGAGCATTATACCAAGGTTAAAGTTTTGGCTGCGAATAGATATGCTAATTGGTTTTACTAAATCTTCGATGGGCACAGCTAATTCTTCACGTAATTTGCGTAAACTGTGAAAATATCTGCTGTCATCAAATTCTCTGTAATTTGGTAAAGCAGTTTTAACAATGAAAGGATAAGGTAAGGCTCCTTTTAGCAGTTTGCCGTTTTGAGCTATAAATGCTGCATTATATTTACGTACACGGCCATCTTCATTATGTTTGTTTTCGTCCAGAGCGATGTTGCCGAATATTACACAGATGTTTTCTGTGGCAGCTACAATCTGTTTGCCATATTCAATGCAGTCATTGAGAAAAGCTGGCTGTTCCCATAAATCTCCTAAGAAATAACCTGGGACAGCTAGTTCAGGCAGTATCAGAATGTCAATATTTTCTGTTTTAGCTTTATCAATTGCATCAATGATTGTAGCAAAGTTAATATCCGGTCTTCCCGGTATAACTTCAATCTGTGCACATGCAAACCTTACGGTCATGTTTTCGTAACACCTCTTTTAATTTTTCGTAATAATTATGTACCAGCAATCAAATGCTACACTTTTTAATGATGCGATAAAAAATGAGGACAGATATAAACATTTACTTTTAATGAATAGCTTAAAATGATATGATAATTATTATACCAAAATACACTGTATTTTTCTATGAGATTAGTTTCTGAAATAAGAGGTGGCCTATGAAAATTAAAAAAACGAATGCGTCGCGTATTCTGGATAATATGAAAATTGCCTATAGATTATTGGAATATGAAGTCGACGAAAATAATCTGGATGCTGTTCATGTTGCAAATACTGTGGGGATGCCTAGCTCGCAAGTTTTTAAAACCTTGTGTGTAAATGGAGACAAGACAGGCGTAGTTTTTGCATGTATACCTGGGGATCATGAGCTGGATTTGAAGGCTTTGGCTAAAATCAGTGGCAATAAGCGGGCAGAACTCGTAGCGCTGAAAGAAGTCTTGCCACTTACTGGTTATATACGTGGCGGTGTTTCTCCGCTGGGTGCGAAAAAGGCCTATCCTGTGTTTTTGGACGCTACGGCAAGTGAATGGAATGAAATTTCCATAAGTGCAGGGCAGCGAGGATTACAGATTATTCTTGCTCCATCTGCGCTTCAAACGGCAACAAAAGCTAAGGTCGCAGCCTTAACTATGCAGAAGAGTTAGTTCTGCCAATTTATTGCAGTCTTAAGAGCTATATGCTATTATAGAAATGTTATTAACATGATTAGAAAGTGGGTATGTAGGCAATGTTATATACAAGTACTCGTGGTCAAACTGATATGGTTTGTTCTGCACATGCTATTACACGTGGCTTGGCTGATGACGGTGGTTTGTTTGTGCCACAAAAGTTTGCAACACTTGCATTGGACGAAATTGTTGCAATGAGCGAATTGCCTTATGCTGAGCGCGCAGCTAGAATTCTATCTTTATTTTTAACTGACTATACTGAAGAGGAACTTCTGGCTTGCACTTCTGCCGCATACTCGGAGGAGAGATTCGGCGGCTTTGCGGCTCCTTTAAAACAGGTTAAAGACAAAATTGCCGTGCTTGAATTATGGCATGGTCCAACATCGGCTTTTAAAGATATGGCATTGCAATTATTACCGCATCTTTTGCTGAAAGCTATTGAAAAAACAGGTGAGCAAAATAATATAGTTATATTGGTTGCTACGTCTGGCGACACCGGCAAAGCTGCCCTGGAAGGTTTTGCTGATGTCAAAGGCACTCAGATAATTGTTTTTTATCCTGATGATGGGGTAAGTGATATTCAGAAACGCCAGATGATTACGCAACAAGGCAGCAATGTTAATGTGATTGCGGTACATGGTAATTTTGATGATGCACAGTCTGGGGTAAAAGAAATCTTTTCTGATGAAAATTTGATGGGAAAGTTAAAAGAAAAAGGCAACGTTTTTTCTTCTGCTAATTCTATCAATTGGGGACGTTTGGCACCGCAGATAGTTTATTATTTCAGCGCTTACGCAGATGCTGTTAAGGCAGGTCACATTGCGGCTGGCGAGGAGATAAATTTTTCAGTTCCAACAGGTAATTTTGGCGATATTCTGGCTGGCTATTATGCAAAATGCATGGGTTTACCAGTCCATCGTTTGATTTGCGCTTCCAATACTAATAATGTTTTATCTGTCTTTTTGAATTCTGGCAAGTATGACAGACGTCGCGAGTTCCATAAGACGATATCGCCATCTATGGATATTTTGATATCAAGTAATCTTGAACGCCTTCTTTATCAGATTACCGAGGAAGATGCAAGCAAGGTTGCTAATTGGATGAAAGAACTAAAAGAAGACGGTTTTTATGATGTTGGCGGTAAAGTGCTGGCAATGATCCAGAAAACCTTTTTTGGTACCTGGGTAGATGAAATCGAAACCAAAGAGACGATTTGCAATGTTTTCAGAGATAAAAACTATTTGCTTGATCCTCATACGGCGGTGGCATGGAGAGCCTGTGAAAAGTACAGAATGCTTTCTTCAGACGAAAAGTATTGTATTGTTTTGTCAACGGCCAGCCCCTATAAATTTAATGTTTCTGTTTTGGAAGCAATTAAACCGGATATTTCAGCTAAGGAGTTAGATCCTTTTACAGCTTTGCATCTTTTATCAGAGGTTAGTGGCACTGTGGTTCCAAAACCGCTTGCGGATTTAGAGAAAAAACCTATTTTGCATAATGAACAAATTGAAAAAAATAAGATGAAAGAAACTGTCTTAAAAATTTTAAAGTTATAAAAGGTATATAGAAATAAATTAAATAGGAGTAAGTAACCGATTAAAGGTTACTTACTCCTATTTTTTGTCATTCTTCGTCTAATAGAACTTTGAGCTCAGTCAGTTTTTCTTTAAATTTCTTTAACGTGTACTCGATTGGCATCGGCGTATTTAAGTCTACACCAGCTTTTTGCAGCAAAGACAGTGAATAGTCGCTGCCACCGGAACTTAAGAATTGTAAATATTGTTCTTTTGCCTCGGGTTTGTTTTGGAGAATTAAATCGGCAAAAGTTGTGGCGGCCGAATAACCTGTAGCATATTTATAAACATAGAAAGGTGTATAAAAATGTGGGATGCGTGACCATTCGGCACTGAGTTCCTGATCTAATGTAAGGGCTTCACCATAGTAGTTCTTGTTCAATGTTAGCCACAATTCTTCAAGATTTTTGGCAACAAGAGTTTTGCCAGCACCAATTTCTTCATGAATACATTTTTCAAACTCGGCAAATTGTACTTGGCGATATACGGTTGTGCGAACTGCTTCCAAAAATTGATTGAGAAGATATATCTTCTGATCTTTATTGGCTTTTTTAAGCATATGTTCCAAGAGTAATATTTCGTTAGTTGTTGAAGCAACTTCTGCACAGAAGATGGAATAGTCAGAGTTGATATATGTCTGATTTTTGCTGCTTAAGTAGCTATGCATAGCGTGGCCCATTTCATGAGCTATGGTAGAAACACTGTTATAGCGCGGTTGATAATTCAAAAGCACGAAGGGGTGTACTCCATAAATACCCCAGGAATAGGCTCCCGAGCGTTTCCCCTTATTTTCATAGATATCAATCCAACCGGAGGAAAAGCCTTCCGACAATTTCTCACAATAGGAGTCGCCAAGAGGCGCGAGAGCAGCTTGCACGATTGTACAGGCTTCAGGATATGTATAGGAGAAAGTATCAGCGTTTTCTTTGGCCAAAGAAACATACAAATCGAAAGCGTGGAATTCGCTAAGAGAAAGTTTTTCCTTTTTCAAGGCGATGTAATCATGTAGAGGTTCTAAGTTGGAGTGAATGGTATTGATTAAATTGCTATATAAGCTTACAGGAATATTGTCTTCGGCCAGATAAGCTGATAAGGTATCCTGGTGTTTGTGGATTGTTGCATAAAAATTGGCACTACGGCAGTTGCCTGCAAGTGAAGCGGCTAACGTGTTGCGATATTGCTTATAAGTACCCATCAGTGATTTAAAGGTGTTTTCACGTAATATTCTGTCGCGGGAAGTCATGTTTAAAAGATAGCTGCCTTCGCTAACCGCATGACTCGATCCTTTACTGTCGGTTGCGGATGCAAAGCAGATATCAGCACCGGTAAGGATTCTAAAAATGTTTTCAGCTGCGCTTGTTGATAATCTACTTCTTGAAAGAATTTCTTCCTCGCGTGCAGGCAAGACATGTGCGCTTTTGCGGATCAAATCTTCCAGATAATGTTTGTATTGGCGAAATTCCGGATTGGTTTTCTCTAAAGCACTAAAAGACAGATCTTTTTGCGCTAAAATTTCTGGTTCAATAAAAGATATTGCATTATAGTAGTCAGCAGTTATATTTTCTGCTATGCCTACTAATTCCTGGAAATTCTGGTCTGCATTATCAGTATCTCTTTGCAGCCTCGTGTAGGCATATATTTTTTCAATACCTTGTGAGAGTTCATCGCGCAAAGCAAGGCAATTCAAAAGGTTTTCGGTTTCATGAAGGTTTCCTTTAAAAGCCGACAAATCAGTTAATCTGTTCTTCAATGTTTTGCAGGTTTCTTCCCATTCCAAAAGGTTTGCAAAAATATCTTCTATGTGCCATTTTTGTGTTTTTGGGATATCATGTCTTAATACATCGCTGCCATGTTTTGGTACTGTGTTAGTAGTACTCATATTCTTATCACTCCTTGCAAAAATTACTGGACAATACTATTATTATAGCACAGAGAAAGAATATTTTATTTTGGAAGGACAGAAAAATGCGAACACTATTAGTTGCAAATAACAGTAAATATATACATTCATCTTTAGGCATCAGATCGGTAAGTTATTACTGTAAGCAAAAAGGATTTGACATAGATTTTTGCGAGCAGACCATACAAACACCGTTGCTTGCCTCTCTAGCTGAAATCAGTTCTTATGAACCGGATATTATCGGACTGGACGTCCATATTTGGAACAAAAACTATGTATATTCATTAGTAAGTTTAGTTCGCAAGGTTATGCCGAAGAGCATTATAGTATTGGGAGGCCCAGAGGTTTCTTTTACCGCTGCCGCTGCCTTTTGCGAGTGCCCGGATGCTGATTTTGTTGTGCAAGGTGAGGGAGAAGAAATTTTTGCTTCTCTTCTGAATGATTTGGAAAAAGGACAAAAAGTTATTTCCAAATGTATTGCCTGGATTGATGAAGATGGCGGCATTCAAAATGCTGGTAATTTGGCCGTTGTTGAAGATTTGGCTGTTTTGCCATTTTCATATGATGACATGAAGTCTTTTAAGGAACTTCATAAAATTGCTTATTATGAATGCACACGTGGCTGCCCTTTTAGCTGTTCTTATTGTTTGTCAGGAATTTCGCATTATGTTAGAAGGAAACCGCTTGATAAGGTTCTGGAAGAATTGGATAAATTTATCGAAGCTGAAATTCCTTTAGTAAAGTTCGTAGACCGTACTTACAATTTGGGGGAAGATTACTTTTTGCCGATAATGCAGCATCTTGCTGAAAAAGATACTAAAAGCCTTTTTCATTTTGAAATCAAGGCTGATTTACTTTCACAAAATGTCCTGACTTTTCTTAAAACTGTTCCCAAAGGAAGGTTTCAGTTTGAAATTGGGGTGCAAACAACTAATCAGGATACTTTGAAGGCAATAGGCAGAAAAGATGACTGGCAAGCTTTGGTGAGAAATGTTACAGAGATTCTGACTTTTGGCAATATACATTTGCATCTTGATCTTATTGCGGGACTGCCTTATGAAGGTATTCTCAGTTTCAAACAATCTTTTAATGATGTTTATGCTTTGCACCCTCATATGCTGCAACTTGGTTTTTTGAAAGTTTTAAAGGGTTCTTTGATGTCTAAACAGTCTGAAGAGCATGAGATTGTTTATATGGATGACACTCCTTACGAAGCATTACAAACAAAATATGTTTCTTATAAAGAGATGCGGTTTTTGAAAGTTCTGGAAGATGTTTTTGAACATACCTATAATACTGGTAAATTCGATTATTTTTTAGAACACATAATAAATGAATATTACAAAGCTGATGCATATGCTTTTTATGAAGACCTAAGTGTCTGGTGGGATAGCAAAGGATTGTATCCCCAAGGGCATAATATCCGAAATGTGACCTTATTGTTGAAATTGTTCTGTGACGAAAAATTTCCGGAGCAAGCAAAGACTTTAAATGAAATTTTGCGTTTTGATATGTTTTTAAAACAACCTGGCTGGCAGCCTGATGGTTTTGTATGGCATGGCGAGGAAATTAAAGAAAAGGTATTAGAGTTTTGGCGTAATGAAAACATTATTAAAAAATATTTGCCATCTTATGATTTTTCAACATGGCGGAAGGTACGCAAGTATCTGCCTATTGAACTATTCGAATGGCACCCGGCTAAGGGCGCAGGTTATGATTTTATAGTGCTTGCGGATCTGACTGGCTCAGAAGTGCATTATTTGGAAATAGAGGGCAAAGATTTTTATGACAAACAGATATAATAACTATTCGGATTTTCTTAAAAATAAATATGGGGTAAAAGTATACAAGCTGCCAATAAGTATTCCTGTAACCTGCCCAAACCGAGATGGCACATGTGGGTTCGAAGGATGCAGCTTTTGCGGTGATATAGGGGCTGGTTACCAGCACGTTCCTGATACAGTAGGTATTAAAGAACAAATTGCGATGCATAAAGGCCATATTATCGATAAGTATAAAGCAAAAAAATTTATAGCGTATTTTCAAAACTATTCAAATACCTATCTGCCATTAGCAACTTTGGAAAAATATCTGCTTGAGGCTTGTGATGAGGATGTTGTAAGAATTGCTTTAGCTACGCGTCCTGACTGCGTAAGTGACAGTTATTTGGAAAAACTGGCAGATATTAAAGGCAAAATGAAAGTTGACATAAGTGTTGAGCTGGGACTGCAGACGGTTAATTATCATTCACTTGAAGAAATACGCCGAGGCCATTCACTGGCAGAGTATCTTGATGCTATGCAACGTATCAATAAATATGGACTTGAAAGTTGTACGCATGTGATATTGAATCTGCCAGGCAGCGATAGATTGGATGTTGTAGAAACTGCTAAAGTTTTGTCTGCTATGAAGACGACCGAAGCCAAAATACATGCTCTTTACATAATCAAGGGAACTTCAATGGCTGAGGAATATCTTGCAGGCAAGCTGCAACTTGTTAGTATGGAAGAGTATATCGAACGAGTTATTTTGTTTCTGGAATATCTTGATAAAGGTATTGTTGTGCAGCGCTTAATAGGTAGAGCCCCAGAGTCTCATACAGAGTTCAGCAATTGGGGAGAAAAATGGTGGGAGATTAAGGGCAAAATTGATAGAATACTTGAAGAACGTGATGGTTACCAAGGGCGTTTGTGTGACTATTTAAATGGTAAAGCGTTAAAAAAACATGAAATTATATAAAATATTTATGCTCGTAAAGCAAGTGTTTATGGCATTCGTCAATTCAACGCACCCTAGTGTTTCATGGGAAAATGTTAAAGAAATTACAAAAAGAGGGCTTGCAATCTGGAGTTACAAGTGATACTATATAAGAGCTCCAGTTACGGAGCGGGTATCACAAAGAAAGCTTTGAAAAAAGTTTCCAAGAAAAGTGTTGACAGCGTCAACGCAAAGTGATATTATAGTCAAGTCGCCGATAACGACGGCGAGCAAGAACCTTGAAAACTGAACAATACCAA